>Ga0136643_10004726_pt1 | contig 18935 bp, 21 predicted proteins | sample TergutLab28metaG_FD_96883 | JGI IMG/M metagenome (GOLD analysis project Ga0136643, IMG submission 96883) | Labiotermes labralis P1 segment gut microbial communities from Petit-Saut dam, French Guiana - Lab288 P1 (version 3) (version 3) | ecosystem: Host-associated > Arthropoda: Insects >...
ATTACCACCACCACCACTACTACTACTACTTCTACTAGTACTCCTCCTTCTACTACTAATACTACTACTACTGACCGTACCCTGCCCACATTACTGGTACCGATGAGTTGCCTGGGCACTCTAATTTACTTTTGAGGTCACTGGGCGTGGTACCGTGGCCGTTGTGATTCTTGGACACGTTAACGGTTCCGTTATGTTCGCTGGACTCGGTAACGTTGCCGTTCCCTTTTCACCGGGATCGGTAACGCAACCGTTGCGTTCCCTGGGCTGGTTACAGTTGCCTTCGCGTCCCTAGGGATGTTATTGATAGCGGTACGGCCCTTAGGTACGGTACCGATGTCGATGCCTACCCTGAAACCGTTACCTTTACCGTTGCGTTCCCTGCAGATTGTACCGGAGCCGCTGCGTTCTCTGGGCTATTTACCTGTAACGCTCTGTTCCTTGGAGAGTTTACGGGTAACGCTGTTTTCCCTGGGCACCCTACAGATGCCCCTACGTACCCTGGGCACAGTACTGGTGCCGGTGCAGTCCCCATTAACGGTACCCGTAACGGTCCAGTCCCTGGGCACTGTAGTGTTAAGCTGGGTTTCCTGAGCAAGGTACCCTTGCCGCTACGGTTCCCGGGAACGTTACCCTTCTCGGTGCGGACACTGGGCATAGTACCGTTGAGCTGGGATCCCTGGGCAAGTTAACTGTGTCTTTGAGGTCCCTCGGCACAGTAACGGACCGCTACATTCCCCGGGCTGGTTACCGGTACCGTTTGGTTACGTGAGCACGGAAACTGTACTGTTTCGGTCCCTGGGCGAGGTACCGGGTCCGTTGAGTTCCCTGGGCAAGATAACGGTATCGTTGCGATACATGGGCGCGATCTCTGGGCATGGTACCGGTAGCGGTGGGAACTCTTGTCTCGGTAACGGTGCCGTTGCTTTTCCAAGGCACTTTACCGTTACCGGTGCAGTCCCTGACCAAGATAACGGTCCCGCTGCGATCCCTGGGCAATTTAACTGTGCCGATGCGTTCCCTGTGCTCTGTACGATGACGTTGCGGTCCCTGGGCACAGTACCGGTGACGGTGCGGTCCCAGGGCATGGTAACGTTGTCGTTGCGGTCCCTCGGCACGGTACCGTTACCGGAGAGTTCCCTGGCAACGGCACCGATCTCATTGCTCTCACTGCACACTGTACCGTTTGCGATGCTTTCCCTGGGTTCGGTAGAGATTTCGTTGCGATCCCTGGGCACGGTACCATTACCGATGCGGTTCCTGTGTACGGTATCGGTGCCGTTGCGTTCCCTGGGCACGTTCACGAAACAGGTGGGTTCCCTGGGCATGTTACCGTTATCGGTGGAGTCCCTGGGAACGTTACAGTTGCCGTTGCGTTACATGGGCACGTTACCTTAGCCTGTGCTTTCCCTACGCACCGTAACGTTGCCATTGCGATCTCTGGGATCGTTACCCGTACTTTTGCGGTCCCTGGCAAGGTCCCGTTCCGTTGCGTTCCCTGGGAACGGTACTGTTCCCGTTGAGACTCTGGGACTTTAACGTTGATTCTGAGGTCCCTGGGCACGTTAGCGGTACCGATGCCGTGCGTCGGCAATGTAACGGTACTGTTGCGGTCCCTGGGACTGGTACCGGGGCCGTTGAGGTCCCTGGAAACGGTAAATGTAACCCTGCCGTCCCTGGGCTCGATAACGGTTACGTTGCCGTCCGTGGGCACTTTACGTGTACCGATGCTTTCCCTGGGCAATTTCCCAGTGCCGTTGCGATCGCTCGGCACGGTATCAGTACCGGTGCGGTCTCTGGGCACGGTACCGTTGTCGTTGATGTCCCTGTAAACGTTACCGGTAAAGGTACGGTCACTGAACACGGTACCGTAGCCGATGCGATCGCTTGGCATAGTGCCGCCGGTACTCGTGCATTCTTTCTTTGGCGGTAACGTTGCGTTCCCTGGGCACGGTAGTGGTGCCGCTGCGATCCCTGGACACGGTACAGGTAGCGGTGTGTTCTTTGGTTACAGATAACAGTGCGGTCCCTGGGCACCGTACCGTTGATCTTCGGTCCCTAGGCACGGTACCGGTGCCGTTGAGGTCCCTGGGAACGGTAACGTTTACGCTGCGTTCTCTGGGCACGGTAACGTTACTGGTGATGTCCGCGGCCACGGTAACAGTCACTGGGCGCGCTACAGAGGGCGAACAGTATCCTGGGCACGGTAACAGTGCCGTTGTAATCCCTGGGCGCGTTACCGGGGACGTTGTCCTCTTTGCGCATCGTACCGGTACATGTGTGAACCTTCGGTACAGTACCGTTGCCTTTGCATTCCCTTGGCACGTTATCGGTAGGGTAAGTTCTCTGGGCAAATTACCCGTGCCGCTGCTATCCCTGTGTTCGATAACTTTACAGCTGAGGCCCCTGGGACGTTTCCGGTAACCGTGCAATCCCTGGGCACGATTCCCTTGCTGTTCGGTTCACTGGGCACGGAACCGGCATCTGTACGATCCCTGGGCAGGTTACCGGTTCCACTACGTTCCCTGTGCATTCTACCTTTAACTGTGCGTTCCGTGTCACCCTACCGGTGACGGTGCCTTCCCTGGGCACGTTACACTTGCCGTTTCGTTCCCTGGGCACGGTATCGGATCCGGTACGGTCCCTGGGCATGGTACCGATGCCGTTGCGGAACTTGAGATAGGTGCCGTTACCGGTGCGTTCACTCGCCACGGTACCGTTGGTGCTGGGTTCCCTGGTCACGGTACCGGTGTCGGTGCGGTCCCTGGGACGGTACAGGTGCCGCTGCGATCCCTTGGCACGGTGCCGATTGCGCTGCGTTCCCTGTTCACGGGACAGTTAAAGGTGCGGTCTCTGGGCACTCTAAAGATGCCTCTGCTATCCCTGGTTCCTGGATCGGTACTGGTGCGTTTCCTGTGCACGGTACATGTGGCGCTGCAGTCTATGGCCACTCCTACTGGTAGCGTTGCTTCCACAGGGCACGGTACCTGTACCGTTGCGATCCCTGGGAACCGTACAGTTACCGTTGAGGACCTGGGCACCGTAATTGTGCCCGGACGGTCCCTGGGTACTCTATTGGTACCGATGAGATGCGTGTGCACTATAAAGTTATTTTTGAGATCACTGGGCGTAGTACTGTGGCCTTTCCGATTCCTGGACACGTTAACAGTTCCGTTTCCGTCCCTAGACTCGGCAACGAGGTCGTTGCCTTCCCCGGGAACGGTAACGAAAGCGGTGAGTTCTCTGGGCAGGTTGCAGGTGCCGTCGCGTTCCCTAGGCATGTTATTGATAAGGGTACAGTCCTTGGGCATGTTACAGATGTGTTTGTGTACCCTGAAAACTTTACCGTTACTGTTGCGTTCTCTGCAGTCTGTACCGGAAACGCTGCGTTCTCTGAGCAAATTACCGGTACCGCTGAGTTCCCTGGAGAGGGTACGATTAACGGTGCGGTCCCTGGGCACGTTAAATGTGCCCCTACGTACACTGGGCACGGTACTGATGCCGCTGCAGTCCCCGTTAACGGTACACGTACCTGTCCGTTCCCTGGGAACCGTAGTGTTGAGCTGGGGTCCCTGAGCACGGTACACGTGCCGCTACGGTCCCCGGGCACGTTACCCTTATCGGTGCGGACCCTGGGCATGGTATCGTTGAGCTGGGATCCCTGGGCAAGTTAACGGTGCCGTCGAGGTCCCTGGGCACAGTAACGGAACGCTGCATTCCCCGGCAGGTTACCGGGACCATTTGGTTACGTGAGCAAGAAAACGGTACCTCTTCGGTCCCTGGGCCAGGTACCGGGACCGTTGAGTTCCCTGGGAACGGTAACGGTATAGTTGCGGTACTTGGGCGCGTTACCAGGGACGTTCCGGTCCCTGACCACGGTACCGGTAACGGTGCGAACCCTGAGATCTGTCCCGCTTTCATTGCGGTCCCTGGGCACTTTTACGAAACCAGTGGGTTCCCTGCACACGTTACGGTAATCGGTGCGGTCCCTGGGAACGTTACAGGTGTGGTTGGGTTCCATGGGCACGGTACCGTCGCCGGTTCGTTCCCTAGTCACGGTAACAATGTCATTGCGATCTTTGGGAACGTTACCGGTAACGGTGCGGTCCCTGGCTCGTTACAGATACCGTTGCGTTCCCTGGGCACGGTAACGTTACCGTTGAATCTCTGGGCACGGTAACGTTGACTCTGAGGTCCCTGGGCACGTTACCGGCACCAATGCGGTTCGTCGGCCATGTAGCGGTAACGTTGCGGTCCCTGGGACCGGTACCGGCGCCTTTAAGGTCCCTGGAAACTCTATAGGTAACGCTGGAGTCCCTGCACGCGATAACAATTACGTTGCAGTCTGTGTGTACGGTAAGTGTACCGATGCTTTCCCTGGGCAGTTTACCGGGGTTTTACGGCCCCTCGGCACGGTATCAATAACGGTGCGGTTCCTGGGCACGGTACCGTTGACGTTGCGATCCCTGTCCACGTTACCGGTAACGGTACGCTTCTTGGACACGGTATCTGAGACGATGCGATCGCTGGGCAGAGTACCGGTGGTCGTGCGTTCTTTGTTTACCGGAAAAGTTGCTTTCCCTGGGCACGGTACTGGTGCCGCTGCCATCCCTGGGCACGGTACCGGAGCCGCTGCGATCGCTGGGCACGTTACCGGTAGCGGAGTGCTCTTTGTTTACTGGTAACAGTGCGGTCCTTGGGCACTGTACCGTTCAGCTGCGGGACCTGTGCACTGTACCGGTGCCTTTGTAGTCCCTGGAAACGGTAACGTTTCCGCTGCGTTCTCTGGGCAAGGTAACGTTACCTTTGATGTCGGGCGGCCGTGGTAACAATCACTGGGCGCGCAAAAGTGGACGTAGAATACCCTAGGCACGGTAACAGTGCCGTTGCGATCCCTGGGCGCGTTACCGGTGACGTTGAAGTCCCTGTGCATCGTACCGGTACCCGTTTGAACCTTGAGGACGGTACCGGTGCCGTTGCATTTCCTGGGCACGTTATCGGTACGGGTAAATTCCCTGGGCAAATTACCCGTGTTGCTGACGCCACTTGGATCGGTAATATTACCGCTGCGGTCCCTGGGATGTTATCGGTACCCCTGCGATGCCTGGGGACGATTCCCTTCCTGTTCGGTTCACTGGGCACGGAACCGGTTTCTGTACGGTCCCTGGGCAATTTACTGGGGCCACAACGGTCCCTGTGCACTCTACCTTTAACTGTGCGTTATCTGTCACCGTAACGTTACCGTTGCCGTTTCGTTCCCTGGGCTCGTTATCGGAACCGATGCGTTCCCTGGACATGGTACCGATGCCGTTGCGATACAAATGATAGGTGCCGTAACGGTGCATTCACTGCGCACTCTACCCGTGCCGCTGAATTCACTGGTCACGTTGTCGGTGTCGGTGCGGTCCCTGGGCACGGTACGGGTGCCGCTGCGTTCCCTGGGCACGGTGCCGATGGCGCTGTGTTCCCTGTTCACGGTACATTTAAATGTGTGATCCTGGGCATGCTACCGATGCCTCTGCTATTCCTAGTTCCTGTATCGGTACTGGTGCGTTCCCTGTGCTCGGTAAATATGGCGCTTCTGTCCACGGCCCCGGTACTGGTAACGTTGCCTTCACAACGCACGGTACCGGTACCGCTGCGATCCCTGGTCTCGGTACCGTTATCATTGAGGCCTTGGGCACCGTAACTCTGCCTGTCCGGTCCCTGGGTACGGTACTGGTACCAATGAGTTGCGTGGGCACTATAAGGTTAACTTTGAGTTCACTGGACATTTTACCGTGGCCGTTGCGATTCCTGGACACGTTAAAGTTTCCGTTACGGTCCCTGGACTCGGCAACGGGGCCGTTGCCTTCCCCGGGAACGGTAACGCAACCGGTGAGATCTCTGGGCAAGTTACACGTGCCGTCGCGTTCCCTAGGCACGTTATCGATACTGTTACGGCCCTTGGGCACGTTACCGATGCCGTTGTGTACCCTGAAATCTTTACCGATACCTTCGCGTTCTCTGAAGACTGTACCGGAGCCGCTGCGATCTCTGGGCACATTACCGGTACCGCTGCGTTCCCTGAAGAGTGTACGGGTAACGGTGGGTTCCCTAGGCTGTTACAGGTGCCCCTACGTACCCTGGGCACGGTACTGGTCCTGCTGCGTTCCCCGTTAACGGTACCCGTACCGGTCCGTTCCCTGGGCACGGTAGTGTTCAGCTGGGATACCTGAGAACGGTACCCGTGCCACTACGGCCCCCGGGCACGTTACACTTCTCGGTGCGGACACTGGGCATGGTACCGTTCAGCTGGGATCACTTGGCAAGTTAACGGTCCCGTTGAAGTCCCTGGGAACAATAAAGGACCGCTGCATTCCCCGGGCAGGTTAATGGTACCGTTTGGTTGCGTGAGCACGGAAACGGTACCATTATATCCCTGGGAGAACTACCGGGAACGTTGAGTTCCCTGGGAACTGTAACGGTATCGTTGCGGTATCTGGGCGCGGTACAATTGCCGTTGCGGTCCCTGGCCATGGTACCGGTAACGGTGCGAAACCTGAGCTCCGTACCGGTGCCGTTGACTTTCCCTGGGCACTTTACCGTTACCGGTGTAGTCTGTGGGCACGGTAACTGTGCAGCTGCGGTCCCTGGGCAATTTAACGGTGTCGATGCGTTCCCTGCGTACTGTACGATGAAGCCGCGGTCCCTGGGCACGTTACGGGTGCCGATTCGGTCCCTGTTCACGGCGGCGTTGCCACTGTGGTACCTGGGCACGGTACCGTTACCGGTGAGTTCCCTGGGCACGGCACCGATTTCTTTGCTCCCACTGGACACAGTACCGTTTGCGATGCTTTCCCTGCGTACGGTAGAGATGGCATTGCGGTCCCTGTGTACGGTATCGGTGCCGTTGCGTTCCTTGGGCACGTTAAAGAAACCAGTGGGGTCGTTCGGCACTTTACTCTTTTCGGTGCAGTCCCTGGGATCGTTACAGGTGCCGTTGCGTTACATGGGCACGTTACCGTCGCCGGTGCGTTCCCTAGGCAAGGTAACGTTGCCATTTCGATCTCTGGGATAGGTACCGGTACCGGTGTGTTCCCTGGCATGGTACCGATTCCGTTGCGTTCCCTGGGCACGCTAACGTTCCCGTTGAAACTCTGGGCACGATAACGTTGACTCTGAAGTCCCTGGGCACGTTAACGATACAGATGCGATGCGTCGGCAATTTAACATTAACGTTGCGGTCCCTGGGAACGGTACCGGGGCCGATGAGGTTCCTGGAAACGGTAAAGGAAACGCTGCCATCCTTGGACTCGAAAACGGTTACGTTGCCGTCCGTGGGCACGGTACGTTTACCGATGCATTCCCTGGGCAATTTACCGGTGCCGTTGCGATCCCTCGGCACGATATCTGTACCGGTGCCATCTCTGGGCATGGTACCGTTTTCGTTGCGGTCCCTGTCAAAGTTACCGGTACCGGTACGGTCCCTGAACACGGTACCTTAGCCGATGCGATTGCTGGGCACTGTACCGGTAGCCGTGCTTTCTTTGTTTACCGATAACATTGCGTTCCCTGGGCACGGTAGTTGTGCCGCTGCGATACCTTGGCATGGTACCGGAGCCGCTGTGGTCGCTGGGCACGTTACCGATAGCGGTGTGTTCTTTGGTTACCGGTAACAGTTCGGTCCCTGTGCACTGTAACGTTGAACTGCGGTCCCTGGGCACGGTACCGATGCCGTTGTAGTCCCTGGGAACGGTAACGTTTACGCTGCGTTCTCTGGGCACGGTAACGTTACTGTTGATGTCCGCGGTCTCGTTGAAAGTCACTGGGCGCGCCACAGGAGACGTAGAGTACCCTGGGCACGGTAACAGTGCCGTTGAGATCCCTGAGCGCGTTACCGGGGTCGTTGCCGTCCCAGGGCATCGTACAGGGTCCGGTGTGAACCTTGGGCACGGTACTGGTGCCGCTGCATTCCCTGGGCACGTTATCGGTAAGGATATGTTCCCTGGGCACGTTACCCGTGCCGCTGCTGTCCCTGGGATAGGTATCCTTACCGCTGCTGTCCCTGGTAAGTTACCGGTACCCCTGCGAACCCTGGGCACGATTCCCTTGCTGTTCGGTTCACTCGGCACGGAACCTGTATCAGTATGATCCCTGGGCAAGTTACCGGGGCCACTACGTTCCCTGTGCACTCTACATTTTACTGTGCGTACCCTGTCACCTTACCCGTGACAGTGCCTTCCCTGGGCACGGTACCGTTGTCGTTTCGTTCCCTCGACTCGGTATCGGTACCGGTGCGTTCCCTCGGCGTGGTACCGATGCCGTTGCGGAAACTTAGATAGGTGCCGTTACCGGTGCGTTCACTGGGAACGGTACCGTTGGCGCTGCGTTCCCTGGGCACGGTACCGTTTTCGGTGCGGTCCCTGGGCACGGTAGAGTTTCCGCTGCGTTCCCTGGGCAAGGTGGCGATGGCGCTGTATTCCCTGTTCACGGTACTTTTTAATGTGCGATCCTGGGCAAGTTACCGATGCCTCTGCTATCCCTGGGTCCAGTATCGGTACTGGTGCGTTTTCTGTACACGGTAAATTTGGCGCTGCAGTCCATGGCCCCGTCACTTCTAACGTTGCCTGCACAGGGCACGGTACCATTACCGCTGCGAATCCTGGGCACGGTACCGCTACCGTTGAGGCCCTGGGCACCATAACTGTGCCTTTCATGTCCCTGGGTATGGTATTGGTACAGATGAGATGCGTGGGCACTCTAAGGTTAACTTTGAGGTCACTGGGTGTGGTATCGTGGTCGTTGCGATTCCGTGACACGTTAACGTTTCCGTTACGGTCCGTGGACTCGGCAACGGGGCTGTTGCCTTCCCCGGGATCGGTAACGCAACCGGTGCGTTCCCTGGGCACGTTACAGGTGCCTTCGCGGTCCCTAGGCATGTTATCAATACGAGTAAGGACCTTGGGCACGGTAGCCATGACGTTGTGTACCCTGAAACCGTTACCGTTACCGTTGCGTTCCCTGCATACTGTACCGGAGCCACTGCGTCTCTGGTCACATTACCGGAACCGCTGAGTTCCCTGGAGAGTGTACGGGTAACGGTGGGGTCCCTGGGCACCATACAGGTACCCCTACGTGCCCTGGGCACGTTACTGTTCCTGCTGCAGTCCCCGTTAACGGTAACCGTAACGGTCCGTTCCCTGGGCACCGTAGTGTTGAGCTGGGATACCTGAGCACGGTACCCGTGCCGCTACGGTCCCCGGTCACGTTATCGTTCTCGGTGCGGACCCTGGGTATGGTACCGTTCAGCTGGGATCCCTTGGCAAGTTAACGGTGCCGTTGAGGTCCCTGGGAACAATAAAGAACCGCTGCATTATCCGGGCAGGTTACCGGTACCGTTTGGTTACGTGAGCACAGAAACGGTACCATTTCGTTCCCTGGGCGATGTACCGGGAGCGTTGAGTTCCCTGGGAACTGTAACGGTATCGTTGCGGTATCTGGGCGCGGTACCATTGCCGTTGCGGTCCCTGGCCATGGTACCGGTAACGGTGCGAACCCTGAGCTCTGTACCGGTGTCGTGGCTTTCCCTGGGCACTTTACCGTTACCGGTGTAGTCCCTGGGCACGGTAACAATGCCGCTGCGGTCCCTGGGCAATTTAACGGTGCCTATGCGTTCCCTGGGTACTTTACGATGAAGCCGCGGTCCCTGGGCAAGTTACCGGTGCCGGGTCGGTCCTTGTTCACGGCGGCGTTGCAACTGCGGTACCTGTGCTCGTACCGGTGACGTTGCGGTCCCAGGGCACGGTAATGTTGTCGTTGCGGTCCCTCGGCACGCTACCGTTACCGGTGCGTTCCCTGGCCACGGCACCGATTTCTTTGCTCTCAATGGACACAGTACCGTTTGCGATGCTTTCCCTGGGTGCGGTAGAGATGGCGTTGCAGTCCCTGGGTACTTTTACGAAACCAGTGACGTCCCTGGGCACATTACCGTTATCGGTAGGGTCCCTGGGAGCAGTACAGGTGCCGTTGCGTTCCATGGGCACGGTACCGTCGCCGGTGCATTCCCTAGGCACGGTAACGGTGCCATTGCAATCTCTAGGAACGTTACCGGTACCCGTGTGTTCACTGGCTCGGTGCCGGTACCGTTGCCTTCCCTGGTCACGGTACCGTTACCGTTGAGACTCTGAGCACGGTAACGTTGACTCTGAGGTCCCTGGGCACGATACCGTTACTGATGCGGTGCATCGGAAATGTAAGGGTAAGTTATCGGTACGGGTAATTTCCCTGGGTAAGTTACCCGTTCCGCTTCAGTCCCTGGAATCGGTATCCTTACCGCTGCGGTCCCTGGGACGTTACCGGTACCCCATCGATCCCTGGGCGCGATTCTCTTGCTGTTCGGTTCACTGGGCACGGTACGTTGAAGCTGCGATTCCTGGGCACGGTACGATAAAGCTGCGGTCCCTGGCCACGGTACCGGTGTCGGTTCGGTCCTTCTTCACGGCAGCGGTGCCACTGCGGTACCTGGGCACGGAACCTGTAACGGTGCGGTAACAGGCACAGTAACGTTGCCGTTGCGGTCCCAGAGCACGGTACCGTTACCGGTGCGCTCTCTGGGTACGGCACCGATTTCTTTGCTCTCACTGGACCCAGCACCGTTTCCGATGCGGTCCCTGAATAAGGTAGAGATGCTGTTGCGGTCCTATGGAACGGTACCTGTACCGATGAGTTTCCTGTGTACGGTATCGGTGCCGTTGCTGTCCCTGGGAACGATAACGAAACCAGTGGGCTCCCTGGGCACCTTACCATTATCGGTGCTCTCCCTGGGAACGGTACAGATGCCGTTGCGTTCCACGGGCACTTTACCGTCACCGTCGCGTTCCCTAGGCACGGTAACGTTGCCATTGCGATCTCTGGGTCGTTATTGGTACCGGTGCTCTCCCTGGTACGGTACCGGTTCCGTTGCGTTCCCTGGGCAAGGTATCGTTAACGATGAGACTCTGGCCAAGGTAAAGTTGACTCTGAGGTCCCTGGGCACGTTACCTGTACCGATGCGTTGCGTCGGCAATGTAACCCTACCGTTGCGATTCCTGCGACCGGTACCGGCGTCTTTGAGTTCCCTGGATAAAGTACAAGTAACGCTGCAGACCCTGCACGCGATAACATTTACGTTGCCGTACGTGGGCACGGTACGTGTTCCGATGCTTTCCCTTGGCAGTTTACCGGTAACGTTGCTGTCCCTCGGCACGGTATCAGTACCGGTGCGGTCTCTGGGCACGGTACCGTTGTCGTTGCGGTCTCTGTCAAAGTTACCGGTACCGGTACCTTCCGTGTACACGGTACCGGAGCCGATGCGATCGCTGAGCACAGTAACGTTAGTCGTGCGTTCTTAGTTTACCGGTAAAGTTTCGTTCCCTGGGCACAGTAGTGGTGCCGCTGCGATCACTGGGCACGGTACCAGAGCCGGTGCGATCGCTGGGCACGTTACCGGTAGCGGTGTGTTCTTTTGTAACAGGTAACAGTGCGGTCCCTGAGCATTTTACCGTTGAGCTGCGGTCCCTGGGCACGGTACCGGCGCCGTTGTAGTCCCTGGTAATGGTAAAATTTCCGCTGCGTTCTTTGGGCACGGTAACATTTACGTTGATGTGCGCGGACACGGTAACAGTCAATGGGCGCGCTACAGGTGACGTTGAGTAGTTGGGCACGGTAACAGTGCCGTTGCGATCCCTGGGAGCGTTAGCAGGGACGATGCCGTACCTGGACATCTTACCGTTACCGTTGTGAACCTTGGGCACGGTACCGGTGACGATGAATTCCCTGGGCACGTTATCGGTACGGGTAAGTTCCCAGTGCAAATTATCCGTGCCGCTGCTGTCCCTGGGATCGGTATTCTTATCGCCGCGTTCCCTGGGACGTTACTTGTAACAATGCGATCCCTGGGCACGATTCAATTGCTGTTCGGTTCACTGGGCACGGAAAAGCTATCTGTACGATCCCTGGGCAATTTACCGTGGCCACTACGGTCCCTATGCACTCAACCGATAACTTGCGTTCCCTGTCACCATACCGGTGACAGTGCGTTCCCTGGGCACGTTACCGATGCCGTTTCGTTCCCTGGGCACGGTATCGGAACCAGTGAGTTCCCTGGGCACGGCACCCATGCTGTTGCGGTACCTGAGATTGTTGCCGTTACCTCTGTGTTCACTGGGCACGGTACCGGTACCGCTGCGTTCCCTGGGCACGGTGCCGATGGCGCTGTGTTCCCTGTTCACGGTAAAGTTTATGGTACGCTCCCTGGGCACGTTACCGATGCCTCTGCTATCCCTGTGTCCAGTATCGCTACTGGTGCTTTCCCTCTGCACGGTACATGCGGCGCTGCTGTCCATGGCCCCGGTACTGGTAAGGTTGCCTGCACAGGTCCCGGTACCACTGCGATCCCTGGGCACGGTACCGTTACCGTTGAGTACCTGGGCAACGTAACTGGGCCTGTCCGGTCCCTGGGTACGGTAATGTTCCCGATGAGTTGCGCGGGCACTCTAACGTTACCTTTGAGGTTAATGGGCGTGGTATCATGGCCGTTGCTTTTCCTGGACACGTTAACGTTTCCCTTACGGTCCCTGGATTCGGCAACGCTGCCGTTGCCTTCCCCGGGAATGATAACGCAACCGGTGCGTTCCCTGGGCAGTTTAAAGATGCCGTCGCAATCCGTAGGCATGTTATCGACACCGGTACGGTCCTTGGGCACAGTACCGAAGTCGTTGCGTACCCTGAAAATATTACCGTGACCGTTGCATTCCCTGCAGTCTCTACCGGAGTCCCTGCGATATCTGGGCACATTACCTGTAACGCTGAGTACCCTGGAGAGGTTAAGTTTAACGGTGGGGTCCCTGGGCCCGTTAGAGTTGCCCCTACGTAACCTGGGCACGGTATAGTTGCCGCTGCAGTTCCACTTAACGGTACCCCTAACGGTTCGGTCCCTCGGCACCGCAGTTTTGAGCTGGGGTCCCTGAGCACGGTACCCGTACCGCTACGGTCCTTGGGCACGTTAACCTTCTCGTTGCGGACCGTGATCATGGTACTGTTGAACTGGAATTCCTGGGCAGGTTATCGGTGCCGTTGAGGTCCCTGGGCACAGTAACGAAACGTTGCATACCCAGGGCAGTTTACCGGTACCGTTTGGTTACGAGAGCACGCAAACGATACCATTTCCGTCCCTGGGCGAGGTACCGGGACCTTTCAGTTTCCTGGGCACGGTAACGGTATCGTTGCGGTACCTGGGCGCGTACCAGGTCAGTTGTGGGACCTGGGCATGGTACCGGTAAGGGTGCGAACCCTGAGCTCAGTACCGGTGCCATTGCTTTCCCTGGACACTTTACCGTTACCGGTGCATTCCCTGGGCACGGTAACGATGCCGCTGCGGTCACCGGGCAATTTAACGGTGCCGATGCGGTCCCTGGGCACGGTAAGATTGAGCTGCAATCCCTGGGCATGGAACCGGTGCCGGCTCGGTCTCTTTTCACAGCATCAGTGCCACTGCGGTACCTGGGCACGGTACCAGTAACGGTGCAGTCCTATGGCACGGTAACGTTGCCTTTGCGGTCCCTGGGTACGTTACCGTTACCGGTGCGGTCCCTGGGCACGACAACGATTTCTTTCCTCTCATTGTACCTAGTACCGTTTCCGATGCGTTGTCTGGGTACGGTAGAGATGCCGTTGCGGTCCCTGGGCACGTTAAAGGTACCGATGCGTTCCCTGTGTACGGCATCGTTGCCTTTGCGGTCCCTGGGCACGGTAACGAAACCAGTGGTGTCCCTGGGCACGTTACCGTTCTCGGGGCGGTCCCTGGAAACGGTAGATGGGCCGTTGCGTTCCGTGGGCACGTTACCGTCACCGGTGCGTTCCCTAGGCACGGTAACGGTGCCATTGCGATCTCTGGGAACGTTACCGTTACCGGTGCGGTCCCTGGCACGGTACCGTTACCGTTGAGTCTCTGGGCACGGTAACGTTGACTCTGAGGTCCCTGGGCACGTTACCGTTACCGATGCGTTGCGTCGGGTAAGTAACGGTACCGTTGCGGTCCTGGGACCGTTACCGGGGTCTTTGAGGTCCCTGGAAACGGTAACGGTAACGCTGCCGTCCTTGGATTCGATTACGGATACTTTGCCGTCCGTGGGCACGTTACGTGTACCGATGCTTTCCCTGGGCAGGTTACTGGAGACGTTGCGGTCTCTCGACAAGTTATCAGTAGCGGTGCGTTCTCTGAGCACGGTACCGTTGTCGTTGCGGTCCCTGTTAACGTTACCGGTAGCGGTACGGTCCCTGGACACGCTACCGTAACCGATGCGATCGCTGGTCACAATACCACTAGACGTGAGTTTTTTGTTTACCGGTAAAGTTGCGTTCCTTGGGCACGGTAGTGGTGCCGCTGCGATCAATGGGCACGGTATCGGAGCCGCTGTGATCGCTGGGCACGTTACCGGTAGCGGTGTGTTCTTTGGTTTGCGGTAACAGTGCGGTCCATGGGCACTATACCATTAAGCTGCGGTCCCTGGGCACGGTACCGGTGCCGGTGTAGTCCCTGGAAACGGTAAATTTTCCGCTGCGTTATCTGGGCAAAGTAACGTAACCGTTGATGTCCGCGGCCACGGTAACAGTCACTGGGCGCGCTACAGGGGAACTAGATTACCCTGGGCACTGTGACAGTGTCGTTGCGATCCCTGGGCGCGTTACCGGGGAGGTTGAAATCCCGGGGTATCATACCCGTACCGGTGTGAACCTAGGGCACGGTACCGTTGCCGTTGCATTCCCTGGGCACGTTGTCGGTACGGGTAAAATCCCTGGGCAAGTTACCCGTTCCGCTGCCATCCCTGGGATCGTTTACCTTACCGCAGCAGTCCCTGGGAAGTTACAGGTAACCATACGATCCCTTGGCACTATTCCCTTGCTGTTCGGTTCACTGGGCATGGAACCGGTATCTGCACAATCCCTGGGCAGGTTACCGGAGCCACTACGGTCCCTGTGCGCTCTAAATTTAAATTGATTTCCCTGTCACCGTACCGGTGACGGTTCGTTCCCTGGGCACGTTACTGTTGCCGTTTCGTTCCCTGGGCAAGGTATCGGAATCGGTGCGGTCTCTGGGCATGCTACAGATGCCGTTGGGGTACCTCACATAGGTGCCGTTAACGGTGCGTTCACTGGGCACGTTACCGTTGCCGCTGCGTTCCCTGGGTACGGTACCGTTGCCGGTGCGATCCCTGGGCACGGTACAGTTGCCGCTGCTATTCCTGGTTCCAATATTGGTACTGGTACGTTCCGTGTGCACGGTACATGTGGCGCTGCAGCCCACAGCCACGGTACTGGGCAAATTACCTGTAGCGCTGAGTTCCCTGGAGAGGTGGTGTCCCTGGGCTCGTTGCAGGTGCCCCTACGTACTCTGGGCACGGTATTGATACCGCTGCAGTCCCCGTTAACGTTACCCGTACCTGTCCGGTACCCAGAGACCGCACCTTACTGATACCGTGCTGAGGAACCGCAACGTCACCGGTAACCTGCCCAGGAAAATCATCGGTACACGTAACGTGCCCACGGACGGCAACGTAACCGTTTTCGAGTCCAGGGAAGGCAGCGTTACCTATACCGTTTCCAGTGATCTCAACGGCCCTGGTACCGGACCCAGGGACCGCATAAGTGCCGTTATATTGCCGATGCAACGCATCGGTACCGGTAATGTGCCCAGGGACTTCAGAGACAACGTTACCGTGCCCAGAGGCTCAACGGTAACGGTACCGTGCAAACGGAATGCAACGGAACAAGTAACGTGCCAGGGACGACACCAGTACCGGCAACGTTCCCAGAGATCGCAATGGCATCGTTACCGTGCCTAGGGAACACATCGGTGAAGGTACCGTGCCCATGGACCGCAACGGCACCTGACCGTTCCCAAGGACCGCACCGATAACGGTAAGGTGACCAGGGACACCACTGGTTTCGTTACCGTTCCCAGGGGCCGCAACGGCACCTGTAACGTGCAGAGGGACCGCTTCGGTACCCGTATCGTTTCCCAGGGACCGCAACGAAGTTTCTAACGTACCCAGATACCGCATCGGAAACGGAACTATTTCCAGTGAGAGCAAAGAAATCGGTGCCGTGCCCAGGGACCGAACCGGTAACGGTATCGTGCTCAGGGAACGCAACGGCAACGTTACCGTACACTGGGACCGCACCGTTACCGGTACCGTGCCCAGGTATCGCAGTGGAACCGCTGCCGTGAACAGGGACCGAACCGGCACCGGTACCGTGCCCAGGGACCGCAGCTTCATCGTACCGTGCCCAGGGACCGCATCGTCATTGTTAAATTTCCCACGACCTGCAGCGGCACCGTTACCGTGCCCAGGGACTGCACCGGTAACGGTAAAGTGACCAGGGAAAGCAACGCCACCGGTACCGATCTCAGGGTTCGCACCGTTAACGGTACCATGCCCAGGGACCGCAAAGACTCTGCTATCGTGCCCAGGTACCGCAACGATACCGTTACCATGCCCAGCGACCTCGACGGTCCCGGTTCCTCGCCCAGGGATCGAAATGGTACCATTTCCATGCTCACGTAACCACACGGTTCCGGTATCCTGCCCGGAGAATGCAGCGGTTCGTTATTTTACCCAGGCACCTCAACGGCGCCGTTAACTTGCCCAGGGATTCCAGATCAACGGTACCATGCCCGGGGTCCGCATCGAGAAAGGTAACGTGCCCGGGGACCGTAGCGGCACGGGTACCGTTCTCAGGTATCCCAGCTGAACACTACCGTGCCCAGGGACCAGACCGGTACGGGTACCGTTACCGGGGACTGCAGCGGCACCAGTAGAGTGCCCAGGGTACGTAGGGGCACCTCTAACGTGCCCAGGGATCGCAGCGGTAGCGGTACCTTGCCCTGTGCAGGTAACGTTACCACTACCGTGGCCATGGGCTGTAGCGCCACATGTACCGTGCACAGGGAAGGCACCAGAACCGATACTGGACCCAGCGATGGCAGTGGCATCGTCAACGTGGCCAGGGACTACACCTTTGACTGTACCCTGAACAGAGGTACACAGCGCAATCGGAACCATGCCCACGGAACACAGCGACACCTGTACCGTGGTAAGGGACCGCACCGACACCGGAACCGTGCTCACGGAACGTAGCAGCACTGGTACCTTGCACAGTGAACGCACCAGTAACGGCACCTATCACAGGTAACGCAACGGCATCGATACCATGCCCACGGACCGCATCAGTTCCGGTACCGTGCCAAGGGAACGAAACGGCAACGGTAACGTGCCAAGGGAACGCACCGTCACTGGTAAGGTGACAGTGAACGCACACTTAGATGTAGAGTGTGCAGGGAGCTTAGTGGCTTCGGTAAACTGCCCAGCGATCGTACAGATACCGGTTCCGTGCCCACTGAACCGAACAGCAAGTTAATCGTGCCCAGGGATCACAGGGTTTCCTGTAACGTCCCAGGGACCGCAGCGGTAATGATACCGATCCCAGGGACAGCAGCGGCACTGGTACGTTCCTCAGGGTACTTACCTGTGACTGTTTCATTGTCCTCGGACATCAACGGGAGCGTTGCCGTGCCCAGGGTACGCAGCGGAAAAGTAACCGTTCCCATGGACTACAACGGAACCGGTACCGCGCCCAGGGACTGCAGCACAACGGTACAGTTCCCAGGGACCGCACTTTTATCGGTAACCAAAGAACACACCGCAACCGGTAACGTGCCCAGCGATCGCAGCGGCTTCGGTACCGTGCCAAGGGATCGCGCGGCACCACTACAGTGCACAGGGAACATAACGTTATCGGTAAACAAGGAACGCACGACTACCGGTACTCTGACCAGCGATCGTATCGGCTCCGGTGTCGTAACCAGGGATCGTACCGGTACCGGTAACATTGACAGGGACCGCAACGACAACGGTAACGTGCCCAGAGGCGACAACTTACTGATACCGAGCCGAGGGACCGCAACGGCACCGGTAACCTGCCCAGGGAAATCATCGCTACACGTACCGTGCCACGCAGGGCAACGTAACCGTTAGCGAGTCAAGGGACGGCAGCGTTATCTTTACCCTTTCCAGGGACCTCAACGGCTTCTGTACCGTTCCCAGGGACCGCAACGGTACCGTTAGATTGCCGACGCACCGCATCGGTAACGGTAACGTTCCCAGGGACCTCATAGTCAACGTTACCGTGCCCAGACCCTCAACGGTAACGGTACCGTGCCCACGGAACGCAACGGAACCAGTACCGTGCACGGACCACACCGGTAATGGTAACGTTCCCAGAGATCGCAATGGCATCGTTTCCGTGCCTAGGGAACGCACCGGCGACGTTACCGTGACCATGGACCGCAACGGCAACTGCACCGTTCCCAGGAACCGCACCGATAACAGTAACGTGCACAGGGACCCCACTGGTTTCGTTAACGTGCCCAGGGAACGCAACGGCACCGATACCGTACACAGGGATCGCATCGGAACCGTTATCGTTTCCCAGGGATCGCAACGACGTCTCTACCGTACCCAGGAAAAGCATCGGAAACGGTATTGTTTCCAGTGACAGCAAAGAAAACGGTGCCGTGCCCAGGGACCGAACCAGTAAAGTTACCGAGCCCAGGGAACGCAACGGCAACGTTACCGTAACCTGGAACCGCAACGTTACAGGTACCGTGCCCAGGTACAGCAGTGGCACCGCTGACGTGAACAGGCACCGAACCGGCAACGGTACCGTGCCCAGGGACCGCAGCTTCATCGTACAGTGCCCAGGGATCGCATCGTCATTGTTAAATTTCCCACGACCCGCAGCGGCAACGTTACCGTGCCCAGGGACTGCAACGGTAACGGTAAAGTGACTATGGAAAGTAACGGCCCCGGCACCGAGCTCAGGGTTCGCACCGTTAACGGTACCATGCCCAGGGA
>Ga0136643_10004727_pt1:0-17500 | contig 18934 bp, 9 predicted proteins | sample TergutLab28metaG_FD_96883 | JGI IMG/M metagenome (GOLD analysis project Ga0136643, IMG submission 96883) | Labiotermes labralis P1 segment gut microbial communities from Petit-Saut dam, French Guiana - Lab288 P1 (version 3) (version 3) | ecosystem: Host-associated > Arthropoda: Insects >...
GTACTGTGCAATACTTCCTCATATCGGTACTGTGCAACACTTCCTCATATCTGTACTGTGCAACACTTCCTCATATCGGTACTGTGCAATACTTCATCATATCGGTACTGTGCAATACTTCCTCATATCGGTACTGTGCAATACTTCCTCATATCGGTACTGTGCCATGCTTCCTCATGTCCGTGCCAACACACGCTTCCTGACATCGGTGCCATCACGCCCTTCCTCATGAAAGGTGTGAATGCACACGAAACAACTCTGTTGCAGTCTCTGTTTCTGCAGTTGCAGTTTATGGGAAGCTTTACGTAACAGAATGTGTCGAACAGGTTTTGCTGTATAGACTTGACGGAGACGAGCAATCAGAGAGAATTCTGAGAGATTTCTGTAGATATGAATCCACGTCAACGACCACCTACGCTGACTCTTGATGGAAACCTCCTTGTGTAGACCTACACACTCCAGATTATATAAATTCACCTTGCCCTTTCTCAATTTAATAAAATATTACATTGTGACAGGGTTTATGATATTCTCAGTATGATTTATTTTTTTATTTCAATGTGATTAATGATAAAATCTACACTATAATGCTTTAAGCACACCCTGAATCTTCATATATATATATAGAACATACAAAACTGCCCTCAAACACACGGAGTGGCTTTACTGAAGCTGCGCTATGTTTAAAATAAATGATAAAAATAAACATACGAAAATTGTACCTCGGGAATAATGGCGATCATAGTTAAAAAGAAGGGTACTGATACAAGCATGTCACTCTTACGCGAAATTAATGTCGACCCAAATTGTATCATACATTCCTTCAGTCCCCCCTCCTGAAATTCTCTTACTATCACCCAGGTTGTGAGTACCGCAGGTTAATAACCAGACAATAGAAAGTACAATGTGTGGCTGTGTCTGTGTGTGTGTGTCTATGTGTGTGTGTGTGTGTGTGTCTATGTGTGTGTGTGTGTGCCAGTGAGCACATACGCATTTCCAGGTGTGTCGCAATACTACAAACTCTAACTATAAACAAGCTCACCAACTTGGGAACACAAGCTACAAAGGCAGACCACGTATCGCAAGAACGCGTGTCGTTTGTCACGTAATAACAAAGAGAACAAGCACCGGACACTCATAGCATTCAGACCACAGTTCTCAGTACATGAGCAATACAGTAAACTGTACAGAGGGATTAAAAAGTTGCATCTTAGACGGGAATTGCTTTGTAAATATCAGTAAACATTTTTGTTATGCAAACATTTTGTCACACAATCTCTAAATCTGGGAGAGGGATAGACCCCCTGTCTCCTTACATTCTAGCAGTGGGATGGGGCACAAGTGTATTGCTGTAACTTGATCCTGTGATTTTAATCTGGACCAAATCTACGAGCCTTGTATGACCGATGAGTTTGGATCATTTGTGGAATATTAACTGGCTGGGAAAAGAAAACTGCCCAGAGCAGAGACTTACCCTGTGCTAGTGACCAAAACCTGAACCTGGTCTTAAAAAAAAAACCGTCTAACACAAGTATACAAAAATTTTTCAAAAAATCTGGGACACAATTCAAAATTCCAGGCGCTAATATGGTGACATGAAGCAAGTTCAACATTTCAGGAAATACAGCTATTAGGCGCCACGGCACAAAATGTAATCGTCCGGGCGACCTGAGACCCCAGGTTTGTGTGCGCCCCTGAATTACCCGCCTAGGCTATGCCACTGCAACTCAGATTTTAGGCCAGTTGAAATTCTTCTCACAATTTAAATTTCAGTACAGCGTTATCACTCTGCGTAAATAATGTAAAATAAAAGACCCAATTTATTATACCGAGATTTGAAGTCATGGTCACTGGGTTAGTTTGGTCACTGAATTATGCGCTTTGGTTGGGACACTTCTCTTATAAAGGACAGAAATTTCTGTAAAAATACGACTTTCTTCTTCAGTGTAACCCCGAAGAGACCTGTCAATCAGTACCAGCCTTCCAAAAGAACATACTGTTCCTTCTGATCTGCAGATGGATTCAATCTTATTTTGGTAGTTACTTACCAAACTACACGTCGTCGTATCCCGGATGACCACAATCTTAAAATTCGCATCCTTCAGATCCCAAAGCTTCAGAGCATTACAAGAGTTCTTAAAGAATGAAGTTAGTCAAACTTCCAATTAGTTGAACTGCCTCGTACTGAATTTCCAAAAGCAGACTGCCGCTACAGTACAGTTTCGGATTACAAAACAGCAGGAAGTCACCAGAAGTGTTAAATTAGCTGGCATTAGAAAAAAAACCCTCTCTGTGTGTTTTCATCAAACTAGCGATATCTAACAACTGTCACGAACAAGTAGTGGGTAGAGCTCCTGCGTATTCAGAAGGTACCGCTTTCAAATCTCGGCAAGCAGGCACACCATTATCTTCACTGATATTCTGCCAGACAAATACAGACACTCCCCGACTTAAGCCAAGAGTTACTTTCTGGAAGGTCTGGAGAAAGTCAAAATTTGCGCAGGTAGGAACGGAGTATGCAGACTGCCAATTATCTGTGGGCCGAGATAGTGCAGTATACAGACTGCCAATTATCTGTGGGCCGGGATAGTGCAGTATGCAGACTGCCAATTATCTGTGGGCCGGGATAGTGCAGTATACAGACTGCCAATTATCTGTGGGCCGGGATAGTGAAGTGTACAGGCTGCCAATTATCTGTGGGCCGAGATAGTGCAGTATACAGACTGCCAATTATCTGTGGGCCGGCATAGTGCAGTAAACAGACTGCCAATTATCTGTGAGCAGTGATAGTGCAGTCGGTATAGCGACTTGCTTCGGGCTGGACGGTCCGGCGCTCGAATCCCGGTTGGGGAGAGAATTTCCGTACCCGTCCAGACCGGCCCTGGGGCCCACCCAGCCTCCTATACAATGGGTATCGGGTCTTTTCCGGGGATAAAGCGGCCGGGGCATTGCCTTGACCACCCAACCACATCTAGCGCCGAGGTTAAAGAAAGAGTAAAGTTATACTTCTATTTCCCCTCTGGGTCTTCGTGGCCTGTTCTAGGGTGAACTTTACCTTTACCTTTACTTTTCTCTTTACTGCCAATTATCTATGTACGAGAGCGAGAGTCTGACTGAAATACAAACTCCAAGTCACTGGAACCTGTTCGGCCGCAGCATTGGCGCCCTGTCGCAAGTGGTATCGCCCAGCAGTATTCTCCCGCCACTTTCGATCTCATTGCACTCTCATTCCCGCAAGGAAAAACTCGGCTCTTTTCAAACACGTTATTTTTTAAATTTCTTCTTTATAAAATATTGTGTAACCCTAAAGTGGTGTAACTGGGGACTGAATGTGTTTTAGGTATAAAGAAACAGGGCCCTGGACACCGCGTCATGAAGGTGAATCCAAGAGTATCTTTATAGTTCCCCGCATTCCTAATATCGGCATTAGATGGAGATAAAAGGTCAGTTTCACGTCCCGGCCCTTTTACTGCCGGAGGATGAGCCATCTGTACTGGCTAGATAGGTGGCAGGGTGAGCGGTATCCTCGTTCTGAAAGCAATGGCGTAATTTATAGATCCATTTTAATATCTCTCTCCCGTCAACTCCATACGACCTGTTCCTCCAGTGACGAATTGCATTTTCGAAACATTTTTTTTTAAATTTCAAAATGTGTAATCAGTAGCAGGCTCACATATAAACGGACATGAACCTTCGGGTTCCATTAAGAACGGAGAATTTATGGAGAAAATTACCGACAGCTTCTAGAAGAAACGTCCTGCTGCAAGGAGGAATCGTCTTGTCGCGTCTTATGTAACACACCCTTAAGGCCACACACACTGAATCTCAAAATTCTACATTCATTTTGGGTAATCTGAAATAAGAGACAAAAGTCTGTATATATATATATATATATACCTATTCACTACACGACTAAATTTTACTGAACAAATCTGGAAATGCTTGCATCAGAGTAACTTTCTTCATATTTGCAATTTAAAAAAACCTAGCCTCTCACAAAAATGTAGTCGGAGGACATGCAAAAACAGCTGCACCCAAATGAGCCGAATAAGAGTCCCTTATGTCGGAGGCGTGGAGAAGAGGGAGAAACCTCAGAACATGTTTTGTGTGAGTGTGAAGCCTTGGCTTCACTCGGACACGCGTACTTGGGTTCCTTTTTCTAGGACCCTGAGGATGTTGAAGTCCAAGTCTGGGGGTATTCTGGAACTGTAATAAAGGAACAAGGCTCCCTAGACATGGATATCGGATTACAGGGAACAAAGGGCCTGTCAGAAAGGCGTAAGTGCACCGGGACTGAAAGGGCTCGAACCCATTTACTATTATTTTCTGTTCTATTCTATTCTGTTCTATTCTGTTGTATTCTATTCTATACTACTCTATACCCAACTGACAGGAAGTAACTGTCATTAGGTAACAAAATGCTGTAAAAACACTAACATTCGTGTTGTTTTCGGGAACAGGAAGTTTTTTAACAAATTTCCTGCTACTGAAGAATAGCCTATACTTGTATTTTCCTATAAACAATGGTTTCAGCACGACGCCGTGCGAACTCCTGTGGTGGAAGTGACAGTTAAACAGACAGTGTTAAAATTTTGTAGGACTAGACAATGTGAGTACATTATGGTTGATGAAACCCTGAGTAAAAGAACGTCTAAATATCCCCAGTTGTATGAAGGCATGGCAATGGCTTAGATACATTTAGTTTTCTAGAAAACATTAAAAATTGAAACATTATGAGGAACATAGACGTCATCAAACAACGAACAAAATATTAAGTTAACGCGAGAAACTTTTATTACTTCGAGACTTGAGCGATCTACACCGCTTTAGATAAAGAGGAGGCTGTTAATGGGCACACGACACTCGAAAGAGGCGTGTTACAGAAGAGGTTCGTTGCAAGGCAGTTTGTGGACTGGAAATATATCAGCTACTTAGACAATTTATCTTAATGTGCGGAGGCTAATAACCAATACTGAATATCTGAATGCGTAGTAGAGGAAGGTAGCAGGATCAAAAATAGATCCGTCGACAAACTGCAGTGCAGAGATCTTCAGCTTTTTGGCTCTTTGAACTTTGACATTCATGTAGATAAGAGTTAAAAACCGAAAACCATTCCCATCGCAAAGAAAACACATTACGCCTTTATTACAAAGAATAGTCTGTTAATGTTGTTTAGAAAACCAACAGCTGTTCATTTTGAGAATCACGTGAAATGCTTAAAAACATGGTGAGGTCAAAAGAAAGCGTTAGCACACGTCCTGTTTGACGGGGTTAAAAGCCTGCGACAACTGGGGGCGCTTTATAGCCTTGCGGGGAAGGTAGAGTGGCGAAGCTCTGAACTTACATCCAGCAGCCAGTCGATATGATTCCAGTCCTGAGCCGCTTTGCCAACTGTCCTAAAATATTAAGTGATTTTCTCAGTACTGTCGGAGAAACTGAGAACAGAACCTCAAAACCTTTCACTTCTCACCTTATCATCCTATACTTTCCGACTATTTATATTATTATTGTAACTGAAACAGTGTCGTTAAATAACGTACGTCAATCACTCGAATGAGATTCTTGAACTACTTCGATCCTAAAAATGTAGGCATCAAACTTCTCTAGTACATCAGTAACGTTTTACTTAACCAAAACTCCGTCCATTCTTCATGCCCATCACGATTTAACAAGGGTCTCAATTGCAACCATCACAAAATAAATTCAAATACACCGATCCAATCTTTAGCCATGCAGGAAGATCAGTGCCGGGTGCCTCAGTCTGTATAATGTCTAGGTAAGGGACTGGACGAACCAAGAATCGAGGTTCGGTTCCAGGGGACGTGAATGCATTTCCTTCGCACACCGCGTCCAGACCGGTTGTGGGGTCCAGCCATTCCCATAATCAAATTGATAGGCGGATACATTCCCCAGGGAGAAGCGGCCGAAAAGTGACCCTGCCCGCTTGCGTCCACCTACTGCCAAAATTTAAGAAATAATGGCAATATGCCTCCACAGCGAATCCAAGACCCATGGCAGGCTGCAGTAACAGTCCTCTGTCGTCACAGGTTATTCAACTTGCGCCAGCAGGGTAACATAACACAGATGTAGTGGGTCATTTTTTAAGTTCCATTTTCCTTTGGCAATTTTCAGGCCAGCTGATTTATAATAAAGCGTAAGTCACATAAGGCTATAAAGAACATTTCCGGGTGCCCCATAAACCTTACAGATTTTCTGTCGAAATTATGTATTGGATAGAGCTGTGGTCAACTAGTCGGTGTAGCAACTAGGCTAGGGGGTTGAACTGTCCGGGCTTTGAATACCGGTAGGGGCAAGAAGTTGATCACGTCTCCGAAACGTCAACACCGGCTGTGGTACCCCCCCCCCCCAGCTTCCTGTTCAAATGGTACCGGAGGTAAAGCGGTCGAGGCGTGAAATTACCCACTTCCCTCCATTTGAGCCCTTCCTGTATTTCTCTTATTTGCCTTCATGGAGAAGACAGGGAGAACACGGGCCAACTGCTTCTTTTGCATTTCGTTGTCGCCAGTTGCAAGCTTAATAAACTGCAACGAACATTTTTGGTAATTTTGTGGGTCACAGCAATAATACTATCTTTCCAATTTTGTCTCACTGCCTTAAGTTTGCTCGCGCCTCATATGTAGAGAAATCAGTTCTTCAGTTCTTTGCACTAGCATCCACGCATGCGTCAGAAGATTTGAAGGGTAGCATTCGCAGCGAAGTTTGAATTATTTATTACAAGACGACCTGCCATGTTCCCACGAAATCTCCAACCGAAGTGGCTGAACACTGAGAGCGTCCTTTTAGAGTCGTTGCTCCAGTTTACAAAATCAATGCAAATTACACACACACACACACACACACACACGTTAAGAATTTAAGAAACCTGAAACCTTATGCCATCGTGAAACAAAGTCTAAAGTTTCAGAATATTACGTACCACAATATTCTAATTTTATTCTGGAGACATTCCATGGTCCAAAAATGTTCAGACTGCAGTATTTCAGTAACCGATTCTCTTTCCTTCATCAGTGGAGGCGGCATAATGTGTCCTAGTGCTTGGCATCCCACTGGGTTTTCTGATGTTGGCTGTGGCGTAAGAGCCGAATATGTAGCCAGTCATTATAAAGGAAAAGGGATTTTTTTAATAATAAATTTCTGTCCATTGAGTGAAACAGTAAATTTAGTTTCAAAGCAGAAGAGTCTACTCCTTTGGCCACTTGGCAAAACTAGTCTTAAGCCCTGGACGGTTTCTCAAAAGATCCGAATTAGAGAATTTGGAAGATAATCAATAAGTAAAAATCAGTAAATTTTAAATTTATTTCAATGTCATATTTACTGGAGATGTGTACAGCCCGAGCATAATGCTGACAGCACTGTGGATATGAAAGCGGAGGGAGATGTCCATAAGATATGGTAAGGGAACACGAGTCAAATTTGTTGGGGTATTTTGTTTGGTGTGCAGCATAACACAGACATCGCATTAGGAATGCGCAAGTCCCGGGCTCCAGATCGCCCGGGGAACTAGGCGACTAAATTCTGTGGGGCAGCACCTAGTGTTCATGAGTACTCAGTATGAAACTTGCTGCAGGCCACCTTTGTAGTGCCCATAACTTCGAGGTGGCTCCCACACTTTTGTCCTTTTCGTGTACCCCTGCTTTAAATGACAATAAAATGACTCTTTAACACTTGTTTTATGAACGGCACAGTCAGATGGCGCATATGCGTGTCAGGACTAAAGAGCAGATTTACCTTATCCTAAGCAACTTCTTATAACAGTCTTCTGTGTTGCTACACTTTAAAGATAAACTATTTAGCGTTCATTTGTTTCCCAAGAGTATTCATGAATACCGAAAACTGAGGGCATGCAGGAGAATATACATTACGTACGGTACCTGCAAATAATGAAGCAAACTTCCACTATCGCAAAATTACGCCGAGCAGTTCAGTATGTCTGCTCATATTTCCACTGACAAACTCAGACCATAATGAAGTAACACAAACCGCACGGCCAGCTAATCTTTCGAGTCATGAAACTGATCTTAACAATATTAAAGAAACCAGCCTTTAATTCCCACAGAACACTAATTAATTGTATTTGGAGAAACATTCGCTGTTTATTGTGGAATTCATAAAAAAAAAGCATGAAGAGATTCTGCGAGCGAAATTGGTAATTCCATACTATTAACCCTTTAAAGGGGAACACGATCAGAATAACATTTAACGTATCAGTTCGTACCGCACAGTGAACACATCCGGTCTCGGTTGTAAACACTGATCAACTAATTTTGGAGAGGGAAATAATCGCTGTTTGTTTTGAGATCCATATAAGACACACAAATACACTGCGTGAGCAGAATATTGTTATTTTAATCTGAGGCCCGGTGGTACACATCACAACCACTGGGGCTTGTAGGACTAATTTACGTGGTAAATTGATTGGCACTGTAATTTAGATGATTAACGAGATTTTGCTGACAATAGCAGGTGATCAGACAGTTCACAATGCTGACAGTATTATTAGTGGGTGAGTTTCTTTTAAAGTAATGTGAGAAATTACTTATAAACAAACACAGATAGAATCTGTTTACAGAAATATTATGGAAAAATGAATAATTAAACTTTCAAAACTGATCGCACCCTTCCCTCAAAACTCCTGATATTACGAGGTCATTTTCGCAACATTTGGCCAATTGAACTCCGACCCAATTCAAATCTTCATTGACGTGTACAAAATTTCATCAGCTGCAAAAACCTAAACTCAGTTCCTCATTTTATTCAAGCCTTTATTTCAGCCTGTTCTACATCGTCAACCTCATTTACATACTGTAGCTTATAGACGCTCTTTTTGCACCTATTCAATGTACCGCGTGAATCAACCAACAGACAGTTTTCATACCTACCAAATTAGATCAAAGTTGGTAAAAATTCATTTAAGCAACTATGAAGATCTATAATGCTTTATGCTTCCCTCTTCTTCAAGCTCATTCAGTTTGTCTCTCGCATATTTACTCTTTTGTTCCTGAAACTTAACGTACTTTTTCTTACAGTGAGATTATTTTTATTCTTCTCGAATAAAATAACCATAGCAACTTATCCTGCTTCCTTTATTCAAATAAATCTGAACATCTGTCATAAAAACATATTCTTACTTTTCATTCCTAACAACCCAGACTATCTTTGGCTGAAGTTCTGACACAGTCTCTCAACCCCTACTGATGTCTGCATAATGATCTAAATTTTCCAGGGCTGCAAACTTGTTTCAGATTCTAAACTGATTTTGTTACTGAAAGCCAATATTATTTGGCTTCTCGGACTCTTCCACCGCAACTTCTGTAACTACCACATGGCGGTCTGCATCACCGGAAGCTCCTCTCAGAGCTAAAGTAAACCTTGAATGCCATCTTCCACTCGCGAGCATCAGGAAGTAACCTATCCGATTGTACGTTTTTCTGCCGGGAGAAGTACAGACGTATTTATCAGTTTGACGTTCAGGTGACCGTGCATCGTGATAAATTCTTATAACAAAACCAACTAGATGCACTAATTTCTCAAATTTATTTTTGAAATAAAACTCTACATGTTTCGGACAGTTCCTCTGTCCATCATCACTGTACACACAGAAGTGGTATATGTCATAGAGGTTTACTGACAGCTTGCGAGCAAGCTGTCAGCAAATCATTTCTGTGTGTACAGTGAAAAACTCCTGATGATGGACAGAGAAACAGTCCGAAACATGTAGTTTTATTTCAAAAATAAATTTGAGAAATTAGTACATCTAATTGGTTTTATTATAAGTATTTGTCACTGTCGGGATAAGAGGATGTTGTACCCTTAAGAATATTTCCGAATGTGACAAACCACCATAACCCCATTACCATTACCAATTTACGACGTAACAACAAGTTCTATTAACCATTTATTTAATTGTATTTTGCATGGTTCGAGAGCCCCCCAATGGGCCTAGGCCTCTTTATCGTCGATACTTCGAGATTACACACACTGGATACGCCACAATCCGTAGGACTGCTCTGGACGAGTGATTGGCCCAACGCAGAAACATCTGACTGACAACACAAAACCCTCACAACAGACATCCATCCCCCCGCCGGTATTCGAAGCCACAATCACATCAAGCGAGCGGCCGCATACCCATGCCTTAGGTATACATTTACTGAACCTAATTTAGTACTGAAGCGACTATCACCAGTGCAGCAAAACACGCCACTGAATGACGCGCTTTACAGAACGCACAAATGATAGTATGAAGTTACTGCACGTTGGTAATTACATACGTGAAGACAGAGCGAACTTCTGTTGCTGTCCAACAATTCGACGCTAATCATAGATTCACCTACAGAAAGACGATCTTGCCTGCTTACTCAGTCCCAGTCTCGATACACTGTACGATTACCACAACGATCATACAAACATAATAAAATTAATATTATCGATTTATCTCAGTATTTAACCAACTTGATGTACAAAATTTGTTTCACAATAAGTTTTTATTTCATGCCTCTACATATTTCGAGCACATTTGCTCGAAATATGTAGAGGCATGAAATAAAAACTTATTGTGAAACAAATTTTGTGCATCAAGTTGGTTAAATACTGAGATAAATATACTGAGATGCACGGTCAGCAAAACGTCAAAAAAATAATATTATCGATGTTTCGATCATTAGATATTTACCGAGGCTTCATAAATAGTAATGTCTTCATCTTGAGGGTCACGGTCAAAGAAGAGTTAAAGGCCGACCAGATGACGGCGCTACAATCTTTCGAAACGTCGGTAATTTTACACCAACCGATACAGTGTTGCATCCCAGAATAATCTTCAACATGTCGCGGAGACAGACCGTGTAAGTTCTAAATTTCAAACTGTTCAACAAGTGACGATCTTTGAAGGTCATGCTATTTACCAAGTACAGCCATTTTGGTCAGCAGGTTCCTGTATTGATAGAATGCAAAGCCATTAGCGCGGTCTAGCGGTCCCAATTCAAAACAACGCCGTCGTCAACGCATGTATTCATTGTTACAGGACACAATGTTAACAATATCTCTGTGGACTACACGTATGAACATTAGACCGGATGTTGCAGGCAATGCTGTAAAGCGTTAAAATATAACAACAAAACCACAACAGTGCCATGTCAACCCACATAAAGAACGACGAACGAACACAAATTCGTTTCTCCAACACAAAAATTGAATGCAACCACAACGATATTATCAAAATTCCGCCTTAATGCAAATCTCCAAACACTGACATGAAAATTCCGAACGAAATGCAGTAAAGACACGACACGACACGACACGACACCTTCTCCTCCTGCACAACCAGATACATCCGCTTCCCAACGTCTTATCCTCCCCCCAACCAAACTTTACCTGAAGTACAAGCAAGTATTACCAACGACACTTCAGAGCATTTTTGAATCAGGTCACCTGCAAGAAATGTAATGTCTCTCACTGTCCCTCCGCTTTCTCTGCTATATACATCTCTTTCCAAGCTTCAAAAGATTACGTTAATCGATAAATTTTTAACTCAATTTGCCCTAAGGTAAAAACACAGCAATCAGGTAGTGAAGCTGTTTGATAACAAGGTGCTTAGTTGAAGGTCTGGACGCAGGAAAGAGAAGGTGAGAGTAGTCAGGGTAAAGCTGCATAGTGACAGACTTCATAACCTGTACTCTTCACTAATGTTACGTGATTTGAACAAGGAGGGTGAGACGGGTGAAGGAGATACAAAGCGCATGAGAGAGACGATAAAGGCTGACAGAATTTTAGTCGTAAAAACCCCAGAAAAGAGACAGCACCGGATTCCTAGACGCAGCTAACAGATTACAGTGATAGTTCGCCTAACGAGTGACCCTGCTAACGAATTTTTCGGCTAACGAAGATTTTTTTCGCTGTTTTTCGGACTCGGCTAACGAATGTTTTAGTGGATGCGCGCGCTAACATAAAGCAGTAAACATCAACGGTCGGGCCATTCCAGGAGCTTATCTTTTCCGTCTGTATGTGTGTTTCGACTAACGAAGATTTGGGCTAACGAATGTGATTCCGGAACGAATTATCTTCGTTAGTCGAAGTATCACTGTATATGGACAGTATAAGCCGATGTGGATTGGATTCAAGTGCCTCAGAACAATGTACAGTGGCGACGCGTGTGAAGGCTATGAAAGCTACGAAGATTCGGGTACTTGAATACTATTAGCTTCTTAACAAGAACTTTCATTCGAAACGTAATATTATATGACGCAGTATTAAACACAGAATATACAGTGACGTTCCCCATCAATTTATCTTTAGAGAGGGACATAAAAATAATGATGCATCCGTATTGTTATAATAAATGGGTGGGCCGGGATAGCACAGTCGGTATTGCGACTCGCTACGAGATTGATAGGCCGGGGATCGAATCCCAGTGGAGGGCGAGATATCCCGCACCTGTCCAGAGGGGTCTTGATGTCCTGTAAAATTGATACCGCGTCTCTTTCTCGGAGGGTAAAACGGCCGGGGCGTGGTTTTGACCACTTACTGTCATGTAGCGCCGAGGTGTACATCTGCTTCCCCCCTGGGACTTCATGGCTTGTTTTAGGGTAAACTGTACCTTTTTACTTTATTATGAAGTGTACACTGCACGCTATTTGCTGCCACTCAGCACCAAGACCACAATTTCACGAAGCCCGATTTCTGCGTGTTACAATTCTCCCCTACCGGAATGTTTTAAACGTAACTCCACGGAACCGAATCTTTGGGTTGTTACGTTTCGGAGAAACTTCTTTCTAGGGATTTTCAACTCTCGGAAGTAAAGGCAGCAAGTTTCCTTGAAACGTTTGGCATAAATAACCTTGATTATAAGAACAGTACCCCCAGAAGACTTGGCCCTCATCATCAAATTTGTGGAGATTAAAAAACTCGCAAATAAATCCCACATTTGACCAGGTACTCAAGATATAGACGTTAGGTTCCCCTTAGGGTTCCAAACTGTACAGGAGAGCCCGTTACTTAAACTCAGCCCACGATAGCACTCATTATGTTTTTAAGATGCATTTTTTAAATTATCCGCCAACTTATGCACAGCCCTTGATAGGGGAATTTTCCCTCCAGGTGTTACGACTAAGATTTTGATATTTGTGTGACCGTGCATCTATGATACAATAATACAAACAACCAACTAGATGCCACAATAACAATTTATTAATAATTTCAATCAGCTCAACATGTTTCGGGGGATAATTTCGCCGATCCTCAAGAGCACTAGACTGTGTTTACAGCTTGTGGTATAATGCACCGACGATGCTGCCGGCCGGCCGGCTCCTGAGGATGGGCGAATTTATTGCCCGAAACATGTAGAGCTGATTGAAATTATTAATAAATTGTTATTGTTGCATCTAGTTTGTTGTTTATATTATTGACTAAGATTTTGTATCTACGACACACAAATCCTCTGTTTCGACTTTACATAAAATTATTACTCCCTCTTATCAAACACGCCCAACCTAACTCCGCTGCTTAGAGTGAGAACAAGTTTCACAGCCATAGAAAACAAGAGGCAGAATTACAGTTCGTGTTCTTAAGTATCACATTTTTACATTTTTACATTTTTACACAGCAGACTGCAGGACGAAATATTCATAACTCTTGGAATTTAATTTTTATTAACTTCCATTAATATTACTTTTATTTCTTATATTTGTCCCAACATATTTGAAAATCGACATAATTATTCCCAATGACTTATTAGTCCAATATTTCTCAGTATAAAACGGCTGGAGCGTGAGACTGAACAATAACATTCGTCTAGTGCCGAGGTAAAGAACGAGCGAAACTATTCCTGCAAGCCTTCATGGCGTCTACAGGGGCGACCTTTTAACTTTTGTGACTGTTCTTTTACCTTCCGATGAAGATACATCAAATGCACATAAAGTTTTGCGCTAATTTCTCTAAAAACCTTCCCACTATCAACTGACAGAATTTCTGCATTTTACTTTCGGTCGAGCTCAACAGCGGTTACGTGCCTCCCAGTTCGGCATCAGATTCTTTTAACGGATAATTTTATTCGATGTTATATAAACCCATACCTAACAGAGATTCGGAAAATGCCATTCGTTGCAGTAAAAATGCAGAGTTCGGGATGTTAAAGCAAGCTTCACATACAGTCAACACAGCACTTGAGAGCGCCGATGGTAAGTTCTTCTGAAGAAACCGAGTCCTTATGTACTTTCAAAGACGCTATTCCCAGCGGAGTCAATCCATCAGTATCAAAACAGCCAGCCATGAACCACCATAAACTAGAAAGAAGAACAGAGCCTGGATAAAGGAGAACACAAAACTGAATGGGCGAGGGAAAAGCGGTGAAAACATCAAGAACAATGTGCGTAATTCCGGACGGCCGTCACGGAACTCTATCCACACCGTTCCTATTTTTCACTGCAGATAACTTCCCAGCCCTTTCACTGTTGTGAAATTCCTCCACCCGCCAATGTGAGAACAAGTGTTCAGTGCCGCCAGCTGGGACCACATTCGTGACGTCAATTTGTCCCATGGACATGACTGCAGAGAAAACACTAGCCATTGCCCACTTTAGAAGCTCAGAGTATTGGCAATACACACCAGCACTTCTCAAAATTGCCATGAAAGGACACAGAAGTCGCTTTAACATTGTGATATCTCAAACGCTTTGTTAAAGACTGGAAATGCAGACGTGTATAATACAGCCGCACGTATGCCGAACTGCAGGCTGGAAGTCAATATACATCTTGCCAACGACTAACTCGAGTTAGGTTTTCGTGATCTTCCTTGGTCCTGGAGTAAATGCTGACTTAGTGCACAAATATTCCATGTTGCCCTGTTGCCCTGCATGCTACTTTGCAGCCGACCAAATTCGCGCCCAACGCAATAAAAACAATGGATCACCTTGTTTCTCATCTGCACGAACATAAAACAGTCTACTTTCCTCAAGAGTAGGTCAGTCATAACACATAAGTTTATTAATTTTACTACTTAGATGTGGCGACTAGTTTCGACTTAAAAAGTCATCATCAGGTCATTTACGAACCATGTGGTTCATAAATGTCCTGATGATCATTTTTTAAGTCGAAACTAGTCGCCACATCTAAGTAGTAAAATCAATAAACTGTTGTGTTTTGCCTGACCTACTCTTGAGTATTAATTCAAACACTTCGGGATGGCTCATGTTAAGTCTACTTTCCGTCGCTTAACTTCCTGTCCATCGTAACTTTTTCCGGACGGCGAGTTGGCACCGCCTGGAAACCTGCAGAGCTCCCCCCCCCCGGCACATATAATGACGCCCCTTACCCTCCTCAAACTCTATCACTTTTTCTTCACTGCAAGATAACATCCGGATGCTTCGAAAGCTTCCCATTGCGAAACATTGCGCAGTAACGGTAAAGGAACTTGTTTGATCCGGCCTATACGTGACATTTAAACAACAGTTCATATTGTTGGCTGCCTATTTATATGGTATTGTTCAAAAATATTTTCCGATTTCTGATGCGGATGTGTCGTTATATGTGTTTAATTTAAAGAAGGATGTGAACATTCTTCAGTATAACATGTAACATAAAATGGAACAACATTCTAACGTACCAGATGTGAAAAGGCACGACCAGGCAGCAGCTTCTCTAAGCAGCAACACCCTCACTCAAACTCAGTACCACATACCTGAAACAAAATATCACAATATCACGCATATTGATTCCCAACGACAGTATGAAAGGCTGTACTCCAGTGCAGTACTCAAATTCACTCCCCAATTTCTGCACCACCTGGTATTGAATATAATCAAAGTCAGCTCCTCTAAAACACCGGATATGAACATATGTTTATATTACTCATTCCGTGCAGTTAGACTATATTTATTCAAAAAACAACATTTGTACATATAGTATACATGGAGAAACAATTGCTTAATACCTAATTATATGTTTCGACGGTCACCCGCCATCAGCAGACAGTACACACACCAATATATTTAAAACACAATACAATAAGATAAAAATAAATTAGTGTTGTTTTATCAGTTTCGACAGCTATACTTGCTCGATGTAAAAAAAAACATAACGATATATGCGTAGTTAAAATCATGTGCTTGATTTGTTGTTGTTAGTTTCTCTGTTTCATAAACAACCGGATATGAAGTACACATCGAATCCTCTTCAACAACAAGTGACCAACATGATTACGTCTTCCCATCCGAAAAATTACAAGTGTGTTTATGGAGGTATACAAGATAAATCACGTATGTGAAAGCATGTGGAAAGAAGCGGTAGTGACCTAATTTGGGGTAATCTCTCGGTGCTTCCTTAGAGGGACTGAGAAAAATTACAACAGGATAGCGGAGTTGCGGCTACAGATACAAACCCAGAGCCTCTTGCCAATAAAACAAGTGTCATCCGAATAAAAATAATAATGATAATTCTGCTACTGAGCAGTAGATGACTTGACTAAATGCATGAGAGACCGTTTTACAAACAATTCCTTTCGGTTTACATTACCGGATGTTCCTATCTTGTATTCTCTTCGGCTGGCTGGCCTTTCTACAGACATCACGCGATAAACTATCAATTATCTGCACAGAAATCCCTTGGAATAAGACGGGAAATCACCTTCCATTTTATTCCACTTAAAGCAGGAGCCCCATGAGACACGCGGCCTTCAGACCAACTGACCGGCTACTGGTTAAAGCCGGTAATTGCGCCCTCTCATTCTTCAGACAGGTGGTATTATGAAGGACCGCAAGTGGCGGGCACGGCTTGCGAAAGGACGAGCTAAGGGCTCTAGTTCGAAGAGAAAAAGAAGACGAAAGAATTGTTCTTGTTTGGACCAACAATGAATTCAATAGGATGATTGAACGTACTTAATAAAAATCTTCAAACTGCTCCACTTTTTGGTCCGTCGGCTGTAAGGGCCCGTTACTCGAAGAAACAAAGTCAAAATCTTACAAATAAGATATCGATAAAAACTATGGGTACATTCCAACTGTCACCATCTTTATTGATATATTTGTTGACTGCAGTTGGGTTGATACCCGGTGGCAGTAGCACGTTACACATTTACACACAAACAATACACAGAATAATACAATGAAACAGAATATACAGAATATAACATGCATAAAAACAAGAATACATAAACAATACAATAAGAATTCATAAACGTAACAAAAAAATACATAATTTACAAAATTAAACAGAAGCATAAAAAACATACCACCATATAGACAATGATAACAGATGGAACCAAAAGAATATGAAAGAATGTGATAAACGAAAAAGCCGTATAAGCAGCAACTTCTTTACATTAAATATTATTATAGAAGCGGATATTAGTGACACCATGCAAGCTCTCTCTCTCTCTCTCTCTCACACACGCATGTATTTCCATGGAACGTCACTGTATGTGGTAGCAATTACCATAATTTACATAATAAGTGACTCTTCAGCATGGATCCGACGATTTCTGTCAGCATTCA
>Ga0136643_10004728_pt1 | contig 18934 bp, 11 predicted proteins | sample TergutLab28metaG_FD_96883 | JGI IMG/M metagenome (GOLD analysis project Ga0136643, IMG submission 96883) | Labiotermes labralis P1 segment gut microbial communities from Petit-Saut dam, French Guiana - Lab288 P1 (version 3) (version 3) | ecosystem: Host-associated > Arthropoda: Insects >...
ACGGCAGACGTGGAAGCAGAGAAGGAACATATTTTATAAAATGTGGGCTTTGTTGCTCATCATTGTATCAGGTAAGCGTGGTTAGGTTGTTCTGTACCAAATTGAAGCGTAGAAATGATTTGGATTGTATTTGGGTTTTTTTGAGGTGATCAGACTTTCCTTATGGAAATGCCTTTGTAGGAAATTGTAATCTTTGTGAGGGAGAAGTACCTTATGCCGTGCCTTAGATTTTGATTGGTTATTGTGGTTTCTTTAGTGTTATATATTTATGTAATATGTTGTAGTGTCATAGAATATATTATTTAGTGAAATACGCCATAGTAGTGTCCAAAGTAGTGGCAGCGAATACTCTTTCTAGGTAATGGTGTCGGTGGTTGGGATGACCGCTGCACGCCATTACACAATGATGTATCAAACACAACAAAACTTTATTACGTTTATTATTGTATTAGGGCAAAATATTTCGATTCTTATAGAACCATCTTCAGGCCCTTCTAAGATACAGATCCTTACTTAGCATTTCAGCGCATTTTAAACATTGCTAAGTAAGGATCTGTATCTTAGAAGGGCCTGAAGATGATTCTATAAGAATCGAAACATGTTGCCCTAATACAATAATAAACGTAATAAAGTTTTGTTGTGTTTGACTGATACATCTTTGTATATTTATACATGTTAGGCTAAGTGCCTGCTCCTTAACCCTCAAGGTGAAGTTGGTCCTCCCATCGTTTCTTTGTGCGTCCTATGTTTCTTCTCCCTTCTCGTTTATACTACACTGCCTGCTAGGGTACCCTGTCTGTGTCCAGTCTCTGTAGGTGTTGTAGCCACTTTTGTTGATCCTGTCGTATTTCCTGAACTGTGTTCTGTACACCCAGTTTGTCCGTAATGGATTGATTCTTTTCCATATCTAATTTAGTAATTCATAGAAGTTTAATTTGTGCTGCTTCCAGGATAGGTTCATCTCTTTTCTATAACACCCAAGCTTCACTGCCAAATTTCAAGGCAGCTTCAGCTGTAATTCTGTGGATTCTTAATTTTGTTTAATTGGTCATATTAATTTCTTAAACAAAAAAATTTTTCTTACAAGTGCATTTTCCTGTATTAATGGACCTATTGTTTTTAACAAGTATATTACAAATCAAAGCTGAATATATTTTAATATCAGCCAAAATGGAGCCGGAATTGCGCAGTCGGTATAGCGACTCCTTAGGGACTGGAAGGTACGGAGATCGAATCCCGGTAGGGGTGAAATTTTTCGAATCCGTCTAGACCGGCCCTGGGGCCTACCAAGCCTCCTATGCAATGGGCACCAGGTTTTTCCCGGGGGTAAAGCGGCCGGGGCGTGGCGTTGACAACCCACCCCAACTAGCGCCGAGGTTAAGGAAAGAGTAGAGCTATACTTCTACTCCCCCTGTGGGCCTTCGTGGCCTGTTCTAGGGTGAACTTTACATTTACCTTTTTTGCTAGCCAAAACGGGCCTGTTGTATCTTTTTGAATATTTACGTTTTCTGGGAAATAATGGCGTGTAGATTAGTGAATAGTTAACTACGTTCTGAAAACCACAAAACAAATGGTGATAAAGAAGGATGGATATTGTACGAGATAATTCGAAGGAGAAGTGTATAATTTTTTAAGGAAGCGATCCCGTTGTGTACGTACAAACATTTATTATATTATGCCGTCGTTACACAACATATAAAACAATTGCATTATTACAATTGGTTACATTTGGCTACATGTTTCGGCAGTTACCCGGCCATCATCAGGCCAACAAGGAATAATGTTAATTAAGGTACATTCATTAGGTAAAGAATGTACCTTAATTAACATTATTCCTTGTTGGCCTGATGATGGCCGGGTAACGGCCGAAACATGTAGCCGAATGTAACAGGTTTTAATAATACAACCGTTTTATATGTTGTGTGACGACGGCATAATATAATAAATAGAAGTGGATAAGCCCGTGAAATCCAGTGACGCCTTCTTTATACGGCCGATTTGTCGCAACTCAAAGTACTGTAGACAGGTAGTCTATTATTTTAAACAACACAGCTATTATAATTTACCCGTTTTCACGGGATCAGGTTCCAGAAGACTTTAATGTTCATCAACACAAATGTAAGAACATAAATTACTTACTTACTTACTTATTTACTTACTCCATGTAGCAGAGTCCTTCTTGAGAAGCTAACCAGTTTTCAGTCAGTCAAGAAATTCCCCGCACTTTATGGAAACCGCAGGTTCATTACCGCATTCACAAGTGCCCGCCACCTGTCCTTACCCTGAGCCAGCTCGATCCAGTCCATGCCCCCACATCACACTTTCTGAAGATCCATCTTAATATTATCCTCCCATCTGCGCCTGGGTCTCCCAAGTGGTCTCTTTCCCTCAGGATACCCCACCAAAACCCTGTATAAGCCTCTCTCCTACCCCATACGCGCTACAGGCCCCGCCCATCTCATTTTAAGAACGTAACCACTTACATTATTTTGGTAGGACTGACTGCACCCAACGCACAATGGAAACTGAGACACGAGTGTTCCTGGCAACGGAATTTGGAGCAGGACCACCGTTTGTGAAGCAAATATCTGGAAACAGTTCACGCCCCGTAATTTTTCAGGTGAGTTTCATCTAACGAGAAACAAGTAACATCTATGACGATATTGAACCAGTTGTGGGTTCGGTGGGGGAGGTGCGACACCAGAAATGGGAGCAGAAATGAGGAAAACTGTCCAAGACATTGAGATCTGAAAGTTGTAACTTTGTTGTAAATTCACGTCATGTTAGCTACAGCATATAATGCAGTATCTTTCAGTTAAATTTTATCGACGTTTAACACAGAGTTAAAACCGTATAAGCTATCTCGACTAGCAAATTACAAAGGCTGTAAATAGAAATTCTGGCGCGTTTATACTTTCGTGTTTAACTCTCTCAAAACATGTTAAGGTTGGCGGAAAACGTGCTATTCATAACAGGTACCGTCTTCTTATCTCCATAGTGGTTGTCTGAACATGTTCCGATAAACACCTAGCAAGTTACGCCCAAGTTGTGCTCTATATATATATATATATATATATATATATATTTGTGGGCCGGGTAGCTCAGTCGGTATAGCGACTGACTACGGGCTGGACGGTCCGGGATCGAATCCCGGTGGGGACGAGACATTCCGCCCGTTCAGACCGGCCCTGGGGCCCACCCAGCCTCCTGTAAAATGGGTACCGGGTCTTTCCGGGTGGTAAAGTGCGGCCGGGACGTACTGCTGACCACTCACCCCCTTCTAGTGCCGCGGCCATGGAAGAGTAGAGCTATACCTCTACCCACCCTCTGGGCCACACCAGGCTTGTAACGGGATCACTTTACTTTTCAACTTTTAATATATAAGCCTGCGTTTTTGTAAAGCGTGAGTTATACTTTATATGCCCCATGTTAACGGAAGTCGAAAAGTATAACCATATTTTGATACAAGTTAGAAATACGAAACTTAATGATCTGTTCAGCCAGTCCTCGAGTTTTTATAAGCGATTTGGTGGAGAAAGAAGATGCTAAGGAAATAAAAGCGTCTTTGGGGCACAGTTTCAACCACCACGCTGATATCAGGTTGTTTATACACAAAGTGCTACATCATTATGCGAAATTTATTAAAATTAGGATAACCTAATTACTTTTAATACGATTGGCGGTATAATGAATTTCTATATAGTCGTTAGAATTTTGTTTAACATTAGAATTCATTACAATAGCATAGAAATTGTGTTTTATAGTATGTCTATAGCAGCGTTCTTGTATATTTGTTAAATTACGTTTTTGTCGAAAGGCTATGTACAGTAAAAGTTGCGATATCCGGCAATGGATGATCTAGAAATCTCTGTTAACACCAAGTTGTCTAAAGGGTTCATTACTTTTCACTATTCCGTCAACCTGCAGGAGTGCTGCGTATGATGACTGACAGAGTGAAATGTTTGTGTCTTGCTGGTCTTGTGTTGTTCTATACACATTAAGTTAAGTTGGCAATAATGAAAAAGGAATGCCGATCCCGGTGGGCGCGCGGTCTAAAGTGTGGGTCTGCGACCGCTCCTTTGCTGGGATTGCGGGTTAGAATCCAACCGGAATCATGAATGTCTGTTGTGGATGTAGTAAGTTGTTAGGTACAGGTAAAGTCGGGCCGATCACTCGTCGAGGGCACCCCTACCAGTAAGGTGTATCTGAGTGTTATCTCGAAATATCGACAATGAGGGGGCCTTGGACCACTATGGCAGTCAAACCATAAAACAAATTAAAAAGGAATAGACAGCGTTGCGAAGAAAACAGTTTGGAATATCAACTGCCAAAGTAAATATTTAAATCTTTCCATGAGGTTGATAAGGACACGAAGAAACACATTAGGTGTAACAGTCTGATGTCCAGAAATTTACGATATCCGGCAACCTTTTGGTCCTCGACGTCGCAAATTGTATTTTGATACGATATCGTCCTTCAGAAAGGCAAGCCACTTTTAGTTCTATCTCGTACCTAAAATAGATGGCGAGGCGTTTACCGTGTAGGACTACTTCAGCCTCGGGGCAGAATAATTCCTGGTAGGCCTAATGGAGGACCAGATTCCTGTTTGAGCTTCGAAAAGAGAAGAAGCCACATGAAACATCTAGGCATTATCGGAAATGCTTATTTATAGATTCACGGCTATTCGACATATACAATATACATGTCGCGATCTTGTTCGATTGGATGTAATTTCTAACACTGCAGGCCAGGAAACAGTGTTCGATGTGTCCCATACAACGCTGGACAGAGTTGCTGAACACGATGTATGCACTAAAAAGCGAATTTCAACAACAGCATTTACATTACCGACAATTTTTAACTATTTGTCCAGATACTAATCTGCAATTCTGGGAATGGAAATCCAAAATTAAATGAAACACGTTGCAAAGAATATTCTGGGCCTTCTAGAAAAAAAGGCTTCCCCCACCCCTTTTCCTCGTGGCGCCGTGGCCAAATAAGGGCAATTGCCTTCTTATTCCTAAGGTTTCTATATCACACAATACGATGCACCACAGTCGGTAGGACTCCTCCGGACGAGTGATCAGCACAGACCTCTATCTGACAAAACAAAACACTCACAGAAGACACTCAAGCCCCCGCCGAGAATTTTTGTATTATTCTCTGATGTTTACATGGATTCTTTCGACATAACAGGGCACGTTACCCTCCTACTAGATTAGCTTGTGGTCATAAAACATGAAACATGAAGCGAGACGGAACGGGTACTTGGAACGATGGAGCAGGTGAATGCCTCTTGGTTTGTTCCCTCGAGTCGGTGCTTCTAGTTACTCTCATTACCCGATCCACTTCCTGGGCCTTGACACCACATCATGTGGTCTGCCATTATATGGTCTTGTACCTTCCGACATTGTAGTCACAATCGTTATGTGGTGTCTAGAACTGTGAGGAAATTCGCAACACTCCTACGCCTGTTCGGCGACTGAAACATCTTCCATTTGGATCGTCTCAGGAAGGCCATTAGGTCGTGTAACGTCGGGCCTCGTTGTCGGTTTAGTCGGAACGTTACAAATCGGGATAGCACCCACAGTACCGCACGCTGACGTTGCGGAGGCCAGAGGTAGAATTGTGGGCGCAGCAACAATTCATCGGGGATTCTCGCCGGAATCGTGCGCAACATCCTTGCTATAACCTTCCTTGCCCATTCCCACATTGGCTGTCCTCCACACTCAGTTAGACGGTGCATGAGAGTATCTCTCTTGTAACATTCCTTGCAACCGTCTGCTGGGGACATTTTGATCCTGTACAGTCTCTCATTTGTCGGGAGAATGTCGTGAATCGTCCTGTACCACACGGCTTTGTCTGCTTCTGAAATCAGCGCTGTTGTTAAATTCTCCCATATTTTCTGCCAGTCTGATTGCGGCCACAGCCTTGCGATTCGCATTTCCTGTGGGGTGGAAGACGCGTTGTGCATCGTTTATAAAGTAGTATAAAGGCGCTTCTTATAAGCCTTTGCCGTCTCCGACCCTTCTTGTCGTGGTATGTATGCCGCGTCCACAATGTAGCTGCGTAAGTATTCCAGTGACGCTGGTATTCTGTCTTGAAATGGGGGGGGGGGGTTTCCGTCCGGGAGTGTAGGTTCCATTTCTTCAGCCAACCAGCAGTGAGAGACCCATCTCGTTGATCCTGTGCTTGTAATCGGTATAGAAAAAGTGCTCTACTCTTCGCCCACACATTCGCGAGGTCCCACCCCCGTCCATATTCCCACGCTGGAGGGTGGACAGGGGAACCCTGAATATGTCCCCTCGCCAAATGAACCATGATATCGTGGTGTATAGCTGCCGTAGACATTCGGCCGGTGGGGGGTATATCTGAGCTACATACCATATTTTGGCCAGCAGGTAATCGTGTACGAAGCGTATCCGTCTGTCAAGGCTCAGGTCTCTGTAGTATGTATCTTGAGCGAGGGCGCGCACTCGTGTGGTGACCGTAGACCAGGTAACATGCGCAGATATATTCACTTTGTTCGTGAAGTGGAATCCCAAGATTGTAACATCAGTATGATATGGGATGTCCATTATCCGCGTTGTCGTGTCCCATGCTCCGAGCGCCAATGCTCGGGATTTCCGCATGTTGACTTTCGCGCCCGTTCCAGCCTCGTAGGTGAGCAGGGTTTCCTGTAGTTTTCGGACAACCGCCGGTGAAGTCAGGAATATGGTCACATCGTCGGCGTATGAGATTACCGCCGTTTTTGCATTACCCGTCCGATCTGAATGCCCTTGAGTTCTCTTTCCAATGTATGGATTAACGGGTTTAAGCATAGTGCAAATAACTGCATACTTAATGGACATCCCTGTCTGATGGAGTTGTGTATCGGGATCGGGCTGGATCTACAGCCGTTTATCTGCACCTCCGACGCCGCTTTGTCATACATCCCCAGTATGCGTTGCTGGAACCACGCGTTGAATCCGTGGGCGTATAACATCGCCAGCAGGTATGAATGCGAGATTTTGCCAAATGCTTCACTGAAGTCAATGGACACAATGCATAATGGTGTATTCGTTACTTCGGCATGGGCGACGGCCTCTCTTACTGTGGCCACCGCTTTAAAGGCGGAGTTTCCTTGCACACCACAGTGTTGGTTCGGATGAATTATTGCTGCTAAACATGGTCGTATTCTGTTCCCTATTATCCGTGCCAGTATTTTATAGTCAGTGTTCAGCAACGTCAAGGGTCTGTAATCCTCGACATTCTTGGGGTGTGTAATCTTCGGCAAGCAGACAATTAGCCCCTGCAGTTGCCTAGCCGATGTTCTGCCCTCTATGTTCATGTGGTTCATTATATGTGATAAGTCGTGCTTTATCACATCCCAGGCTGTCCTGAAGAATTCGAGGCAAATTCCATCCTGGCCTGGGGCCTTACTCGCTTTCCCTTGTGTTATCGCGTACCGTAGCTCCTCCAAGCAAATGGGTTCTTCCAGCGCTACATTCGTTTCGGGCGTGACGGTTTACACTCCGCAATCCGCAAGTCTCCTTACGCTCCTCTCATCTATCTGTATGTGTTTGTATTTGGAATGAAAACGTGTCGAGAAGACCTTCAGGATTGACACCGACGATGTCTGTAGAATGCCACTATCATCATATATCTGATTTATCAGTCGAGAGGCTTGACGCTTCCGTGTTTTGAGGAGATGATGTAGGGAGGGTTCCTCACCTACTAGTCTGTCCTGTTCTCCTGTGTCCACCAGTAACCTCTGTCGGTTGATACTGTTTAAAATTATTATTTTCGCTTTAAATCTCCTCAGCGCAAATGCTTTTGACATTTGGTGATCCGGTTCCCGAAGCACATCATAGATGGCAGTGTATTAAAAATTCTCCGTCTTGATGCAGTCAGTGTTTCGCTCTGTGCCTTCACGTGTGAAGAGGTGTTTTATCATACGTTTGACGTAGCGGTCCCACGATTGGACTATATCAGGGTATCGCGGCATATGCCTTCACTCTCCCATGCCTCTAATATCTTGTCCTGAAAGGGTAGCTCGTTCAAGTAGCACGGGTTCATTCTCCATAATCCTTTTCCTTCATGTATAAACGATGTTGTCATGGCCACTTTCAACAGCACCGCTAAGTGATCGGTAAAGGCCGCTGCTATTGTTTCCACTCCTTGCTTTTGTTGCCTTAGATCTTCTGTAATATATATTCTATCCAGTCGGGCCGCACCAGTGGGTGTGTAGTGTGTATATATCTGTCTGTATACTGTTGCGTCCCACACGTCGACTAGATCGAGGCCCTGAATTAGCCTTTCCAATGTTCTGCTACTGTTGCGGTGGCCAGTGCAGTCAAGATTGGAAATTACACAGTTAAAATCACCGGCCATTATCATTTCAGTCGGGGTATGCGGTATCAAGTCTATTAGTTCCGTATTGAAGAAAGCTCCTCAGGCCGCGCGGCCACTGAGATCGCCATAAAATCTGGATGTACGAAATAATAAATCGTTTCCAGAGGATCCATTAGCTTCTCAAGAAGAACATTGCCCATGTAGTTAATTAGATACAATAACACAGCACGGATCCAGATAAGGCAAACTACATATACAGTGTACTTCCAGGCAATAGTCGCAGCTTTGGTGTATTTGACCTCTATCTGCAATGGTTTAACTAGTGGTTATTCTGCCATCCTCCTTCCTCAACTTCGCGCAAACAACAGCAGTGACTTTGAAGCGGACGAAGAGGTTGAGTCATGGATCGGTAAGGGAAGAGATCTGTTTTACTTACATTTTCAAATCACATTGTTAGGTATAGCTAAACTGCAGTTGGAACAAACTTTAATTGCATGCATGAGGAGAAGTATGGACTTTGTTCGTAATATATTCATACAAAACGAGATCAAAAAGTAAGAGTTACTAACGCGTTCTTCATACATGTGGACAAAATGTAGGAGTTGGAAACAAATTAGGCAAAAATAAAATTTGCGATAAAATAAGGATTAGAATAAACTCTAAACGTACCAGGGTGCTGATTAGTCCTTAACCCGACCAGGAAGGAAGCAAGCTCGGAAGCATGTCAGGGACGCGCGCGATTTCAACAACATGGAGACGCAAGCCGTCAAGTTTTTTTTTCTGCAAGGTTCGGCGCCGAAGGAAATTCACGCCATTCTGACAGAAACATTAGCTTGTTTCCGTCCTGGTCGGGCTAAGGACTTATCAACACCCCCGTACATGCTATCGCTTAATGCAAAATATTGTACATTCTCCTTTGTAATCCAAACACACTGTGCGATATAAACCCATGTTTACGGTTTTATCTGTTTCCAATCTGGCTGCAAACCTTGGTATTCCAATCCAAAGGCACAAGATATGGGTATGATACTTTTCTGAGAGTGTTTAAACCAAAGGAAAAAGGGACTCGAAATTTGAAAATTGCGTAAATTAATCCGTAAATATATGGCATTTATATTAGTAGTCATGAACTGGGATAGTCAGGCGCTTACACATTAGGCGCACAATATGCATTTACATTTTAGACACAGACTTTCATGTAAAGATACATTAGTCTTAGATGAAATATGAATTAAAGAAATGGGCTTTACAAGTGTAACTTGGATAGAACTAGTTACAGACAGGGTCAGTCACGTTTCTTAATGGAAGATTTATTGAAGAGTTGTACAACATTTTAACCATCTTCAGTACTAAGAACCTGAAGTACATCTCAACTACATTCTCAGTGCGTGACCTAAACAAGCAAGCTGTTGTTTAGAAAATACAGGCCTACGAACCATGCTGCTTTGGTCACACTACATATACCTACTGCTACACACACACACACACACACACACACACACACACACACACACACACTTTCCATGTAAGAATTCTCACTCACTCACTCACGCACAGAACTTCACAAAAGTAACACGCCCTTCACCAAATGAACGAGATCTACCAGGTCATGTGTGCACACACACACACACACACATATATATATATCATAGGACAGCTTTAAGAATTGGATGTGTGTGTTCTCTGATGATGTGATTATGTTGAGTTCGGAGTTCGGAATAAAGTGTGCCGAACTTCAGAATGTTATTATATCGGTAACTTTGATTAAAAAGTGCTATAGTAACATATAACGCGGTAGCACAGTGGTTAAGGTGCTGTGCTACAAATCGTAAGGTCGCTGGTTCGATTCCAGACGGTGTCATTGGAATTTTTCATTGACATAATCCTTCCGGTCGCACTATGGCCCTGGGATCGACTCAGCCTCTAACAAAAATAAGTACCAGGAGGATTTCCTGGGGGTAAAAAGCGGCCGAAGCATAAGGCTGACAACCTTACCACCATAATGGGCCACTGTCACGTAATCTGGGAAACTTAATTTCCTGGAACCCCCTAGGCACCTCAGGCCTGCAATGGGACTGATTTACCTTTTTATAGTAACGTATAAACGATTACATCACTACGAACATTCTAGAGTTTCAAATTACCGTACGTTATCAGTTCTTTTAAACCACGCTTACTCTCGTTACCACCGCTGTCAAACACTACTCACTCGTATCCCCCACTATTCTTCTACGGTATTTGTGTACAAGAAACCTGCAATCCAGTTAAACGTACGTCTGCCAGTCCACAGATCACCATGTATACCAACTTTCATTACAGATTGTTAGTAAATATTTGGTCCGAAGCCGTTGGGACTCGACTGATTGGACTATTTATCACTGAAGACCGCATGACTGCGGATCTGAATTTGTTACAGAACTCCCTGCCAATTTAGCCACAAGACATTCAGCTACAAATTCGCTTAGAATGTGGTTTCAACAACAAAGTTCACCAGCGACAGTCAAGACTCAGCGAATCAGGGACTCCGCTGAGCGCATAAGGGGAAATAATTAAATTGTCAGAAAGGCGACGAACTGTGTTGCAGGGTGCCCACAATTGCTCAACAAAAACTAATGTATTCTGTATTGTACCGTTACTATAAAAACTAACATAAGTAACTCCGTAACAAAACTAAGAATATGTCGTTTTTTGGTATTATCTGGCACATAATATTCTTTCATCTACAGACAGTAAGGTAAGGCTTGAATGAGGACTGTTTTTGGTGTAATCCGCAAAGTTCCTTTCTTCTTAGTCGTACTATATGAAAAACCTAGGTAGGTGTTCACCCTTAGGGTGAGTAGAGGTATAGCTCTACTCTTTCTAGGATCTCGGCACTCTAGATAGGGGTGCGAGGTCAGCCCCACGTCCCGGCCACCTCTACCCCCGGGAAAGACCCGGTACTCTTTGTACAGGAGGTTGGGTGGGCCCCAGAGCCGGTCTGGACGGGCGGAAAATCTCGTCCCCACTGGGATTCGATCCCGGATCGTCCATCCCGTCGTCAGTCGCTATACCGACTGAGCTACCCGGCCCACGCTCTATGAAAAGATCTGAGTACTGTAAAGTTGTCAGATACAGCCTCGTACGTACATAAATTGCTCGTAGCTGTGTAAGAGCTAATAATCGGTAATATGTTAATACACTATTTTTTGCACACCGACTTATCCAATAAAATCCTGAAGTTTGGCACACCTTATGTGGAACAACCCTTACATAGTTCTCATGTGTGCACGTGTAATGTGCTAAGTATGCCTACTAGAGATCTGCGCCATTTTATGCACTGTTATCTGTTCACAGTTAGTATATATATTGGTGCCACATCTGTGGGCTGTCTGCTGAGCGGCATCATGATGGACATGTGGGGCAGAAAGCTTGCTGTTCAGATTTCTATTTCCTCTGTCTGTATTGGCTGGTTACTAATCGCCATATCAACTACATATCCACTCATGCTTGTTGGGAGAGCCCTGTGTGGTTTTGGGAAAGGTTTTGCCACTCCGGCCGTTACAGTAAGTTACAAATTTTGCAAGTGTTAAGAATACACACACGACAATTTAGTGGTTAAGGCAAATCCAACTTTAACACAAAACAATACAGCTGCGCTGTATAGAATTTGGTATAAAGATTACAGCTGTGTATGATCTATGATACTTTACCCAAGAACATCCAGTAGTAAAAGAAAAATAATTTTTTAGCCCCTTTGTCTCATATTCCCTGACTAAGAAAGACTGCAAACGGTGTATTCTGTGCAGTACTACACAGATTATACCATGGCATTATTTACTTCCAGAATGTCACACTGTTTGACGGTACACGCGTAAATATAATTTCACATAAACTTGTCAAAAAAGTACAGCCTGCCCTGGACGGTGTCCACCTAACTCGGACTCTTCAATAATATCACGTGCAGGTATTTTGTACATAATTTTACCGAAATCGAAAAATAAATTAGGAAAGCAAAAAGAGAAATTCATTTACGTCCCAGCGCAGAGTATTGTTTTCAATGCGCCGATTTTCGTGAAATTAATAATCGCTAAATACAATTGTTCGGATACCTCATACACGGAATTGTATCCATATCGGATGAAATATGCACAAAATATGAATATAACTTTACTTAATCCGTAAGTACACTGCGACTGGCACTGCACCGCCGATTTCCACAAACCTTAGCCATGAGCTAATCGTAAAGAACATCTGTGCCGCATTTCACAGTTTAGCCGCTAATACCAGGTCACGGATAGACTGACGGACGCGGTATTCACATAAGGCAATATTTTACCTCGTAAAGAACGCCTAATAAAATGACCTTAATTATGTGGCACAAATACATGCCACTTGTAGAAGCGATAGCAGCATAGCATAACGTTAAAAATCCTCCGTCCTTGCGCTTGCCAACATAAAAGAAAAGGAAAAAATACCGAAAAAACTTTTATAAAAATTAAAACACTTCTTATCACATTATCACAAAGAAATAAAACAAAACCGTTGAACAGGCAACACCTACAAATTACCAGTACCATCCACAAACCAGCGTCCATAACCAACCTCCGAAATGCATCGAAACAAATTCCGACAACTAATCCAACATACAACAAAACCTGCAAGACATCAATCCATGAAATCTACGCTATCTTTTATCTTTTACGTCAAGATAAAACAGTAAAACCCATAAACATTTTAAAACAATCTTTTAACTTTTTCTTTTGTTTTATTTACTGCAATTTGATTGACAGCATAACATGTATTTTAATAAATTTGTAAAATTAAGATCTAAGTTCCAAGCATACAATTGTATACAATTCCTTTTAAATATTTTAAACCATTGGCTTGAAAATGACACTTTGACATAGAAAGCGTTGCCACATTAAAGGAATAACATCTTTAGGTTGTGTTGACAGCTATATATTCCACTTATCATACAGCACATTGCATGAACATAATTCTGCGGATATCATCCTCACAGCTGTCACACGTTTAACCTTAGATGCATCATCCCCGTTGTGTTTTATGCAAATTAGGAGGGGGTGGGTACGTCAAAACACAACTGTCTTTGTATCCTATTTATTGGGCTGACGACATGTTTCGGCCACTGTGGGCCATCCTCATGTCACAAAAATATATACAACGAGGAGAAAATATACAGTATAATATTCTTATACTGTATATTTTTGTGACCTGAGGATGGCACACAGTGGCCGAAACATGCCGTCAGACTAATAAATAGGATACAAAGACAGTTGTGTTTTGACGTACCCACCCCCTCCTAACTAATATGTTTAACCCTTTAAACGCCGACTTGAATCCCATCTGCCATCTGCTGGCATTATTAGGAACTCACCATATTTTCCACGTTAGCGGGTTAAGTCCTTTCTGAGCAAGGATGTTTCTACGTACTTTCCTGTATTGAAAAGTTATTTACATGTTGGCTACGGTTTATTCAATGCCACTTTTCAATAGCTCAGATTATACAGTACCAAAGATAAGATGATTCGGTAATAGGGATAAAATAAATTTGTCCCTGTATTAGCCCGCAAACCCGAGGGCATGGAGGTGTAGCCCCACTCATTCTTAATATCAGATGCATGTCTGTCCCTGCCACGACTTCTCGGCTGTCCAGCCCGTAGGCTGATGTAGGAAAGGGATGCGAAAGGCAAAGATAGTGGACTTCAGAGATTTGAGGATCTCACAGCAGGGTTTCTGAAAATTCGTCTTCCGGGATACTTCGCCCTGTCGAGTGGTAAATCGTTAGCTAACTTTCGAAGTACGTTGCTGCCTCCATATTCAGGATTAAGCAGTTCGAGACTGACTTCTCAGAAGATATCCATCTTATTCGAAGTATCATCCCGGGATATCCCTGGAGGGCTAAGAAAGGCGACTAAAGACGTTAGTCAGGATTGTCCGTCTCCGGACTGAGATCTAAACCTGGGACTGCCGAACGCAAAGTAAGGGCGCTCGTCACTGGACCGTGACGTCCGATGTGTGCATTTGGGAAGTTAGAGGAACAGACATGTAATGAGCCTTATCCAAGGCCTTGTAACACCTGCCAACCAGGTCACTTTTCTCAGAATCACTTCTGAATGGAACAGATCTAGTGGTCAAGTAGAAGTTTCACCAAGTCATAATTTGTTCCAGTCACATGAAAAAACAAATGTAGTCGTCAGGGATGAACTACATACCAGTGTCAATGATATAATAACGATAAAGTTTACAAACCATTTGCAAGGCATGAAAAATGTACATTGGAGTCTGGTCTGAGTACAAGCACGAACGGGTTCTGAAGAATGTATCTTGGAGACCACATACAGACTAAATAAAAACAAATACCAGCACGTTTTTATACCATGCTTCAGAACACACGCACTTTGAAACGCGCAAAATGTCGTCATATAAAAACATTCATCGCGTAACCTGAGTTACAGTATTTATGAGCAAGATATCAGTAAATGACACACAAAAATATGCCTAAATTGGTATTGCAGCCCCCAACCTTGTCGAAAAACTCTTAACATATTTCTAGTCAGCAACAATTCTTAGGGCATTCAGTTAATCTATCAAGTTATTATCGTAGATGTTGTCTCGTTAATTGTCTCCCGCAGTAATGTCCCACAGGATACATGCTGTCTGTAATACAAAGCAGCGGTCATCAGGGGCACCACAAAATAGACACAGTACCAATATAACTGTCTTTCGACAAATTTTTATGTTTTGCTGACTGTGCATCTCAGTATAATCTTAGTAATTAACCAACTTAATGCACAAATTATTGTTTTATATTAAGTCCATTATATGTCTCTATATGTTTCGAGCACTATGTGCTCATCATCAGGAGGTCAAAATTGTATTATATAGCATCTGGTATCATCACACCTGTAGGTGGCCGTCCCGTGCACAGGTTGGTAGAGGACAAATTCTCAAGTTCAAAGTGAGAAAATTTTTACTAGTGTCGTTACTTCCTTGAAGCTACAATAATGGATAAAATACACCATGATGACAAAGGTACAGCGTGGCCAACCTCACTATAGGCGTATATTATAGCAATTTGTTTTTACAGCTAACGGGACAGGCAATGTACACATAAACGTAATATTTAAACGCGTTCGCGTAACCACTGTTGCCGTGGAAAAAACAGCTAATATTACATATTCTAAGTTTGCGTCCTAGCCTTAGTTCACCAGCATGCAACAGGCATGCGCCGTATTGTCCTGCCTCTCCGGACGTACAACGTTTTTCCACTCTGTGTCACAAATGGCACGATTTTCAACAAAAAGAACTGATCATGAAACTTGTGTTTTGATTTTCTCTACAAATTTTGTCTGAAACATTTCTCATTCTAAGAACTGAGAGAGACATTATTATAGAAGTACACAGATCTTCGTGTAAGTTTCCCGCTATCCTTGTCAGATTTTAATAAAATTTGAATTTTCTCGGAAGATTTTCAAACAACACTCAATTATCAACATCCATGAAAATCCACCAAGTGGGAGCCGAGTTGTTCCATGCGGACGGACGGACGGACATGGCGTTCTAATAGTCGCTTTCCTCAATTTCGCGAACGCGCCTAAAAAGTATTGCAAATGCACCGACATTTTCTCAATAGATTTTCTCATATTGTAATATTTAAGAAGTTTTGTACTGGCCACAAATTATTTTAATGCTCCAACTGTAGAAACACTGGAACTGCCCATTCACGTCACACCAAACAGATTTAGGAAATATAAAACAAACAAGAAATATTAGACCACACCGTCACTGCTTTCTTAGCGTTGCTACAAGGTAACTGACATCTAAAACATCATTTGTTACAGTTCCATCTGGAAGAGATGGCTGATCCCAGGTTAAGAGGTGCCCTCTCTGCCTGCATCCTCCTAACATATTCTATAGGCATCATGCTGATTTCTCTGATTGGCTTCAACATCAGTTGGAAAATGTCAGCAGGGCTGGGAGCTGGTATTGCACTGGTAGACCTAGTGGGCTATAGTCTTCTGCACGAGAGTCCAGTGTGGTTCGTCAGAAACAACCGCATCAGCGATGCTAGGAAGGTCTTCAGCTGGTTGTGGGGATTTGGGCATCAAGTGGAGGTAAGACACACTCACACCGTATAGGTCTAATGAACGGGAGACGCAATGCAGGACGTTATACTGTTGTGTACATTATACAGATTTATCATACTCCTATTCAAATGTTTATTGCGTAGATGCGCAGCATGAGAAAGCCAATTAGTTATCACTCAGCAGACGCGGTATAAATTTTGCAGCAATCAGCCTCATGTTTCAATCTTCGTTTCAAACGCGTGCGCACGTACCGTATGCTACATGTACAATGTTACGAACATTGTTAACTGCAAGCCGTTCCGCTTCGTGGACGATTTCCCGACTTTTTCCCACATTTCATCAATCCGTCTTGACGGTGGGCGACCTGCGCGTTCAAAACCTTCAACCAAACTCTCGCAACTTTTGAAACCTGAATACCATTCTAGGGTTTTTTGTTCTACTCATGATGTTAACAAAAAATGCTTTTTTAAAGCATTTCGTGGGCTTCAGAGGCTCTTTTCACAAGGTTAAAACACAATTCGAAGCAAATTCTATGCTCCCTAAAGCCTGCCACTGCACTGGGCAACAATAATCTCAGATCTAACTCAAACACAAAACATACTTCGTCATTTCTACAAAAAAAAAAAACAACAAAACAACGATCTCTTCCTGTGACATTTACCACGAGAGTTCACAATACATTAAGACAGTGGTACGTCCCGTTGCACAGCTGCACTACATCCGGTTAGCGCTCGATGCACCCAGTACGGAAACTGGCAGGCACCTTGTAATCTAGAGGGTGGGCCTAAGACCTAACGGTTTTTGAAATGAAATAACGCTTCAAGGCGAAGTGGAATTATTTTTTAACATTGGCAGGTACATTCCATGTCCATGAGAATTAATCTGAAACATTACTGTCTAGATATGGAACTTTATAGCCGACCGCCAAGCCGTTCAATACATTCTTGCAGTCGTGATGAAAAGACTGTCGGAACACGATGCAGCACTTCCTTGAGGGACCCCTTGGATGCACTCCCGAATTCGCTATTTTAAGTCACTTGTATTGGCAGGACTTTTTTTTTCGCGTACCTCACTTTTGACGTAGCCCCGAAAGAATTATTCTGTCACCGCAAGATCAGGCGAGCGGACGGACCAGGCGATGTCCCAAAACAAAGAAACGAGTCTGCCTGGAAAAATGTCCTGATGATTTGCATGGAAATCCGTGCTGTGTGAGCAGTTTGTCCATCTTCTTGGGACCACAGGAAATGGAACTGATGAGGACGTATGTTTCCAGTGTGACTCTGTACTGCTCTGTATAGATAGGCCCTCACTGGACACCACCCCGCATTCACAAAGACACAGAGACCAAACAACGCCATGAGAAGAAATTGCACAAAACACTATCACTTACGCAATATGCAGAAAATGCTGGTAAAGTTCGTGCGTGTTTTAAACGTGTATAACCGTGCACTGAGCAACTAGATACGATAGCTGAAACCAACAAGTGCAGGCAAGTGTACGAAAGTAAATTAAGAGCATGGTATACAGCCTACATGTTTCGGTCACTCATGTTTTTGAACAGTGGCGACAAATCTGATTATTCACAAAACCAGGCATATGGAAGTGGGCCTCATTTAATATCAGCCATGTGTTCATTACGTCGCGACTGTTAATCACAAAGTCCAAGAATTAATTACAGAACTAAAGTCGGCTCATCTCGTCCCGTTCTTAAATTTCCTGAGCAAACCGATGATAATACAAACCCCTGTGGACAATTCGGCGAACATTGCTATCCTTTAAGCGACGGGCGAGAGCGTGCCGTTGAGATGACCTGTGTGGATTTCGCAATATGGCGTTTCTCACGCGCTCCACGTTGTCAAGTGTATGAACCGAACGTGGAAACCGCTGTGGTTTATAGTCCTTCACCGACCCTTCTTGGGGCCAATTTGATACCGCACTAGCAGGGTACTGCGGCGGAGCATTCGGTCTTGGAACTGCTGTCGGAAACCGCGCTGTGTGGCTGTAAGACTCCGTTTTGATAAACAGTTCCACTGCCACAGAGTGGTGTTGCACTGACCAGTGTTCCATCTCACCTGAACTCCAAACAATTACTACAATTCGCACCAACGAATACACTCAATTTTCGTGAAATCACAATAATATTAAAAACATCAGCTCCTGAGCGTATCGGGCAACACTGGCCCAGTATCAGGGAGCACACACTTGCTGTTCTGGGCTTCACGGTAGGTACCGTTAAGCCCAGAACAAGCTGCTCAAATTACTGTTTTCATGACACAACTCGGTCTACTAAATACATATTACATACCGAAGACTCCTCGAGAGTTCGGCTACATGCAGAAAATGTTTGGCATAATTGTGTGCTCCCTGATGAAGGGACAGTGATGCCCGCAACATGTAGCAGTTACTTACTTACTCCATGGTGCAGAGTCCTTCTTGAGGAGCTAACTGGTTTGCAGCTAGTCAAGAAATTCCCCGCATTTTACGGAACCCGAAGGTTCATTACCGCACTCACA
>Ga0136643_10004729_pt1 | contig 18934 bp, 10 predicted proteins | sample TergutLab28metaG_FD_96883 | JGI IMG/M metagenome (GOLD analysis project Ga0136643, IMG submission 96883) | Labiotermes labralis P1 segment gut microbial communities from Petit-Saut dam, French Guiana - Lab288 P1 (version 3) (version 3) | ecosystem: Host-associated > Arthropoda: Insects >...
AAATCACTTTTTTATTTTGCTGAAGTAAGCCAAGGCCGTGGTTCAGAAGACATAAAGAAAGAATGTAACGTCAAGAGTTTTGATTTTTTATTTTCTTGCAGAATTTCATAATAAGGGTATAGCATGACTCTTAAGCCCCTTTTCTACTGTAGAACTGCTTTCCCATTCAGGGTCGATACCACATAACTTTTCAGCTGCCATATCTATAGCGGAAGAATATCAGTAAGTCATTCGTCTGCAATGCTTTGGTTCCACGATCCACCTCATCTTCATCTTCCTTCTGTTGTTCAGTCAATTTTTGGGCCAAGTCATGAAGTTATGCATTGGACAGTGGCTGGGAGTGACTTTCTAAAACTCCAGTGATGCCCATGGGATCAACATTATCAACACCAACTCCTTCCGATATTTCGCTTATCTCTTTGATCAGCATATCCAGATTGTCACAATTTGTACCATAATTATCGTTGCTAAGCCAAATTAGCACGTTTTTCGCCAGCTTCCATTTTTCTGATCACTAACATTTTAGTCTGTAAAGTTACAGTCTTCCTTGTTCTTTTCACTCCTTTTTGCGAAAAAAGAACATCCGTCTTTTCGATGGGCGTCATGGGTGGAAAAATCACAATCAACTTAATAAAACTCCACTAAAATAGGGAAAGAAGAAACATATGCACACCAGAAAAGAGCTACAAGCGCACTAAGCAGAGAAAGGAAGCTTGATTTGCGACGGTGACGCACCACAAGTCGGGAGTGCTCGGTCCGACTCGACAAGGCTCGTAAAAGTGAATCGTCGTAAAACGAAAAGTCGTAAAACGAGACCCTACTGTACTTCCATACTGCATTTCTGATGACGTAAGCACTGCTCATTCTCCTACCCTCCCTACCCTCACCAAGCAATTTACCAACACTCTCAACCCAATATCGTTTCGAATATAATTTGCTTTTAGTTGGCCTATAATTAGACGAAGACGACATCAGAGCCTTCCGCATGGCCGGATATGCGAAGATCATCCTGGGAATCCATGAGCAATTTCCTGGTTGTAATTACATTGTAAACTCTGGCAGTGTTTGGCTTGCTTGTTCGTGGTGGGAATAAGGGACGAAGGTTATAACCCGGGGCTGACTACACGGACGAACCGCCCAAGTAGGATTTTCAGACTAGTACAAGATGCACCAAAATACCGTACGGTTAGAAACACAGTGGCGCAGCGCAAGCAGTGTACCGGGGTCGCCGTCACGGACCCTCCGTACTTGCAACATTAAGATGCTTCAGTACAGTCGAGTCTCCCCTCGACCGCCCGACCACTGGGCTAGAGAAGTCCGTGACTGCCTGGTCATTCAGAGGCATTGTCCATTCTGGCGGCCGTCCCCGCAGATAACTGAGTGGTCCACAGCGTTTTCTTGAGGATGTGTGTGGTCTGGAACTTGATACCGTGGCCGAGGGTTCGTGTTTCCCGACGTATTGTAGTCAGGGCCTGCAATGGGGCGTCGTGTTGTAGTGAGGGCTTGCAATGGGGCTTTGGGCTTTGTGTTGTAGTAAGGGCCTGAAATGGGGTGTCGTGTTGTAGTGATGGCCTGAAATAGGGCTTTGTGTTGTAATAAGGGCCTGCAATGGGGCGTCGTGTTGTAGTGAGGGCTTGAATGGGGCTTTGGGTTTTGTGTTGTAGTAAGGGCCTGCAATGGGGTGTCGTGTTGTAGTGAGGGCTTGCAATGGGGCTTTGTGTTGTAGCGAGGGCCGCAATGGGGCTTTGTGTTGTAGTGAAGGCCTGCAAAAGAGCGCCGTGTTGTAGTGAGGACCTGCAGGGGAGTGTCGTGTTATAGAGTGCCTGGAATGGGGCGTCATGTTTTAGTGAGGGCCTGCAATGGGGCTTTGTGTTGAAGTGAGGGCCTGCAAAGGGGCCTTTTGTTTTAATGCTTTGTCCTGTGCTGTCAATATAGGCACACTGCATGCATAGAAGAGGCAAATATTTTTAGAAACATGGGTACTGACCAGGGCGGGAAAGGGGGAGGGGCTCCCTTCTGCCTTAAAACAACTTCCCAAATTCGATCAAAATTATTTGAGCAGATAATGTTTATTTCTGTTCCATATCTGTCGATTTTGTGTACGGTGAGCCTAACGTTTTGTCATTTCTTGCTGTAAATACGCCATGCCTCACACAACAAGAACTCCTGTATGGTACTGAACTGAGCCACAGCGATTCGCACTTGACAGATAAATTTCTTATGAAGACTCTCGTTGCACTTTACGTTCACTGACGGCTCACAAGAAGCTGCTACCGCTGTCGATATGACGTCACAGAGTGTCTGACCCTAGCGCACGACAGGCTGCACCAGACGAAACTTTGTGTTTAGGTACACAGCTGGACCGTCGCAATAAAACGCAGTCATTACACAAGATACCATCGGGCATAACATTCAGCAATTCTACGTTATGCCCACACAGTGTATCTGTGTTCTGTGTGGATCTGAGAACAAACAGCGATTATTTCCCTATACAGCACTGACTGGTTTTTATAACCGAGATGGTGCTTACTGCGCGGTACGGGCTGGGTCTTTAAATATAGCTGACATTCAAGTAGGACTAACAAAGCACCAGTGCTGTTGTTGTTAGTCCTACTGTTGTGTCTAACCCCGCTTTATACTTACGTTCGATATAACACTCTGTTTAAACTTCATCCTTAAATAGAAGTGTCGAACAAGTGAAAGAAAGAGTTAAGTTGTATTAAAGAACAAATTTGCTTCTCCACAAGCTTCCGTCATATCCGTTGTTTACCCACTTAAAGCAAGTGGTAAAAGCTGCTTTATCATTCAACAAGACAGGAATAGTACGCACAACATGGCAGTGAGGCGCGTACGCATGTTAGCATCCTGAACCTTCTCAGACGGTCACACATTCTGTCGTTCATATTACACAGCAAAAAAAAAAAACAGGTAAATAAGTTCCATTACAGGCCCGGAGAGGCCCAGAGGGTTCGAGGAAGTTAAGGTTCCCATATCTCGTGACAACGGCACAGGATGGTGGTAAGGTTGTCAGCCTTGCGCACCGGCAAACTTTACCCCCAGGAAATACTTCTGATACTCATTTCTGTTAGAGGCTGAGTCGACCCCATGGCCATAGTGCGATCGGAAGGATTTTATGTCAATGAAAAATCCAATGACACCAGCTGGGATCGAACCAGCGACCTTCCGATTTGTAGCACAGCACCTTAACCACTGTGCTACCGCGGTACCCTCATATTATACAGCGCTGTCACAATTTCGCGATCTGTTGTTATGTGTGTGCAGAACCTACTGTGCATACCTGTACGCTGATTACGTCACACTTACCAGTCATAAATAATCTCAAATTTTCACCACTCACTCCCCCCAGCATCTTGTAACTGCTCACAGAAAGCTACATTTCGTACACGACTTGAAGCTATACTCACAGGTACCCACACATCAAATTTTATATTCCTAGACAACCGTAATAATTCGATACTACATTTTTACATTCTTACTTCCCTTAATTATGCATCATGTAAATAGCACGCAGAAATAAGTTAGACTGGTGCCGATTATTATCGATTGCTCCACTTGTTACCGATTATTATCGACGGTAAAGAAAGTAACGTTACTAGCCAAATCAGTCACACATGTATGTAAGTCTGCATGCAAAGCTGCTTTTATTATTGTCCTATTTTGGCCGAATTTGAGTGCTTTCTCGGTACGCGTGTGAACGTGACGTCAGTTACGCCCGTGCGTGCAGGGCGATATTTCTTGGTCAAACCGTCACGCAACTCGCAAATGTGGGGACCCGCCGTGCTGTATGACATCAACATACTAGGCACACAGCTCAGAACATTTCACTTAAGGACGAACATACGTAATATTAATACACAATATTCATCCTTGAGCGAAGCATAGCCTTCACTCCAAATACTTTCAGAAAAATCCGACTAACAGTTTAGTCGAGATGCTGGGCCACAAACGGACAGACGTGGTGTCTACATGAAGCGTTGTTTTCTCACTTCGTAAAATACGCATACCAATGAGTCACAAGGTAAGGATGGCTGCATGTATTTCAGTATGTCTTGCTATAAAATGCTATTGTGTGACCAGTCCGTGTCCCTGATCCCTTAGACACAGCACATTTCGGTTTGGCTTGTTACAAAATGCTATTGTGTGACCAATCCATGTCCCTGATCCCTCAGATACAACACATTTCATTGTTGTGTTACAGAATGCTACGAGTGTGACCAGTACGTGTCCCTGATCCATTACACACGGCACATTCCCTTACCACACGTGAACACAGCGCCATAGCAGTCAGCGCCATCTTCATCACGGAAAACACAGCATCACTAGGCACACAACACTTCGCGATCGATACGGCGCTACATTCCGTTGCTAGGCAACGCAGAGATGACTAGACATTTTCGCCTCCTTCATGGATTTTAAAGCATTTTACAGCCAAGCACTCTCCTTCAGCGTCCGTCTAATCAGCGCCGGTCACTCATTTGCGTCGACAAGATAGCAGGTGGCCGCTGCATGCTGCACAAAACATTTTCAAATTTCAGCAGCAGTTCCGACGTAAGAAGCCCTTTGGCGTTAGAAAGTTACGCCTAGCAAACAGACATAGTAAAGTCTTCTCAATAAGCTAACGGCGTCTCAGCTAGTCAGGAAATTCCCCACATGACATCAAAAAAAAAGTCCACTATTGTGACCACAACAGCCCAACATTTGACCCTCTCCTCAGCCACATTAATCAGTCCACTACCTTCCCAATATATTTCAAGGTCCATTTTAACGTTAATCTCTAATCTATGATTAAATCTTCCAAGTGGGTCTTTCCTTCAAGTTTCCCCACCAAAACTCCGATGCACATCTCCCCTCCATCATGTGTGCTCATGTCCCGCCATCTCATTCTCTGATCTGGTCACCCAAATAGTATTTGTAGTGCAGTGCAAACCAAGATGGTCTTCGATATGCCATTCTATCCCGTTTCCTGTTATTCCACGCTCTTCAGCCCAAATATCCTCGTCAGATCCCCAATGTGTAAAATTCTCAGTGTATGTACTTCCATTAATGTGAGAGACCAATTTCATACCCATACAACACAGCAGGCAAATGTGTACGGAGGGCGGTCACAATGGAAAAGCTGTGTTCAAAATTAATAAGAACTACTACCCGTTCAATCAATGTTCGTTATGTTGAACAAAGGTGGACGTCTATTTTAAACCTTCAGGAATCAAGAAGGGTCGCTGCCAAGTGGTCACTATATGTACCACCAGTTTAACATCCAACAGTTCTACGTGCTGCCCACACAGTGTATTTATGTGTATCTGAGAACAAACGGAGATTATTTCACTGTACAACATTAACTGACCAGTTTTTATAACAGAGATATAGCGTTTACCGCGCGGTACGGACTGAATTTACGTGTCATGTATATTAACCCTTCAACTCCAAAAATAAAGTGCATGTCTTCGTCTCCCCGTTGCGTAACGTCCAGTGACGGATAGAGAAGTCAATACTTAATTTGAAAAGATGTCCAAATTAGCGACAGTCTCTCGGAACCTTCCTGGAGGGACCGACGAAAATTTGGGAACCCCATTCTGAAGGGGCAATGTGTCTCTTTTATGGTGTCATTGGTCACGGGATGTCCCGACGGATGCAGACCTTGTGTTTGATACTCGGGGGACACAACAAACGAAGCACTCTGTGGGTTTCACGTGCACTGCACTTTGCCGTGCCGTTCCTAAGCCCGCGCACGCTCCACGCACATCCAAAGCAGTAACGACGTCAACACATCATCTGTCTGTGTCGCCACGGCTAAGACATGGCACGCTTTACTCATCACCAAATCTCACTACGGCCCAGATAAAAGCCGCATTTCTGCAAATGCCGTATTTGACAAAAATCTGTCACTTGTGGATACATGTCACGACGTGGGAACAATGCGCTTGTAGAAACAATGGCCACGTGTACGCTTGACATTGACTGATGGCAAATGTGACACAAGTCTGAGGAATCACAAACTTTTGTATCTGTCATCTCGAACTTGCTGTTACGTTCCCACGGCTCCTTTATCCTTGACACGTGACATGTGCGGACAGTCTGTACCATTCGGCATATCGTGGGAACGGGATCACAATGACCAGGCGAACATTTGGGAATCATACTCGAGCAGGCGTGTTTGCCAAATAAATCACTCGTGAGAACAGTACAGCAATTACTTGCACTGTCAAATGTATCAGTTGTGTGCTCACAACTTGCAGTGGTGCACAGCAATTAAATAAGTACATGATCATATGTCTGTCCATCTACATAATTTGCACACGGAATCAGTTCGAAAGTTATATACTGCTAGCAGCCCGGGACTGGAGTAAATGCGATATGAAATTTTATTCATGTCCCTACGCTCACGTGAAATTTCACTAATTAACTAACTGCAAGAAGCACGTTCTGTTTTTGAAGGCAATAGTTGCAGCGCAATTCTAGCAATTACTAACACATCACTGCTGCCACACATGCAGTGCAGCTTCGCCAAATGTCATCAACGTTTCTTGCTAAGCCGCGCTAGGCAATCGGTGCTCGACAAAACGAGGACTTCTGCGACAGCGACCACAACCATAGTCTTCTGGGACACGACGGCGTGTAGTCCGCTGTTTCGGAGGCACCTGCTGGCTGCCTCCACCCTTGAAGTGCGACCAGATTTGGAGCAGATCGCTCCTCCCAACCGTCAGTTTCTATCCACCATCCTACACGGCGTCGCATCCAGCAACTCTGTGAACTTCACCGATGCAATCAGTAACAGCCGAGATAGGACTGCGGTTGGACACTTCTCATTTTTCCCGTTTTATCAAACCAAGTTCTGGACACGGACTCACTTCCCCTCTTATGGGATAGTCTTGCTTCTCTTGTGCTGAGGAACAACTTGTCTCACACCCTTCACTGCGGTCAACAGCGAACGTCCCAGTTCGGCTATTATTACTCTTTCACAGAGCAACAAATGTGAGCCCGCAGGCCAAAAATCATCCTGCACCGCCTACTGTAAGACCAGAACAGCGTTGTCAGCAATGACTAGGTTATGGGCCGGACGACCGGGAGTTCGAACCCGGCTTGTGGCAAAGTATCCTCATAATAAATGGGAACCGGAGTGCTTGGCCTTAGGATAAAGCGGCCATCTAGGTCCGAGGTTAAAAGTATGTGCAGCCATAGCTCTACTCCTCCGTCGTAACATGCGCTGATAGGTTGGCCCTTTGGAAGATAATCAATCTGGAGGATGCCGTCTTGATCCCAAAAAAAATCGAGGCAAGAACTTTTCCAGCGGATTTTTGCACTCGGAATTTTTTGGGGCGGGGTGAGCCGCTATGCCGCCACTCCATTGATTGTTGCTTTGTCTCCGGGTCATAGTGATATAACCAGGTTTCGTCCATGGTCACTAACCGCGACAGAAAATCATTTGGATCACGCAAAAAAAAATTGCAAAATTTTCTCAGACGACTGGCACCGTTGACGTTTTTGATCCACGTTCAGGGATTTCGGGACCCACTTCGCGGAGAGATTCCGCATGTCCATATCTTCATGAATGATGGACCCAACCCGCCCACGTGAGATGCCCAGTTGCTCAGCTATACATTTAGCCGAAATCCAGCGGCCTTCCAAGATTATCTCGTGAATATGATTAATAATCTCCGGGGTGGTCACTGTTTTGGGTCGTCCAGGACGAGGCGCAACACAAGTGGAAAATTCACCACGTTTAAACAGGGCCACCCAGTTTTTGACGGTGGCATACGATGGTGCATGTTCCTCTAATGTTCCCGTCAGAATTGCGGGCATTTCCTTCGGCGCCTTGCCTTGCAGAAAAAAAAACTTGATAGCTCGCGTCTCCATGTTGTTGAAATCGCGCGTCGCCTGACATGCTTCCTTCAGCCTCCGTAACAAGAAGAGACTTGCAATTCGGCACATGAACAGACCCCTCTTTCCAACGACATTATCGATTCCGTCCTACGACATCAGGATGTAGGTCGAGCTAAGGACTTATCAGCACCCCTCGTATACACAGACACTCTTCATTATTTGACAATTTATATTGCAATTAAAAATTAATATCAGTATAGTGTTTCTTTATTACAAATGTAGCTTTTAAATTTAACTCCTTCCCGTTAACATTGGTGGGGGATCGGGCAATTTGGTTGTCATTTTCGGATTCAGCCATGTTACAGCTACAAGAATCAACCTGAATTTTAACAAGGAGCCAAAAAAAACGTTTTGGCCCACCTGTTTTATTTCCCTATACAGCATCCACTGACCGGTTTTGTAACCAAGGTATAGTGTTTACTGCGCGGTACGAACTGGATTTTCGTCTAATGTATATTAACCCTACAAAGCCCTGTCGTCACAGCATGTACTTCCAGTTTAACATTCAACAATTCTACATCCTACCCACAAGTGTATTTATGTGTTATGTGTGGATCTCAGAACAAACAGCGATTATTTCCCTAAACAGCATTAACTGACTGGTTTTTATAACCGAGATATGAAGTATTTTTTTTCACCATTTCACCGTGCATTTTGGTATATATTCCTTTATTATAACCAACTTATGCACTTACACGTCCTTTTTAATTATGTTCATATTTTAAAACATTAAAATATAACACACTAAAACACTGATCACTCCTACATGTTTCGGTTATCACATATAACCATCCTCAGGGAGTTCATTGTACATACTCAAGTTACTACTTTCAATGCCCTTATGGTATGTTGGAAGCATGTCTTAGTATGTGTGTGATGGATCTGGATTATCTGCTGTGTGTTTGTCAGTGTTCTCCTTCTGCCACAGTGGCAGAAGGAGAACACTGACAGAACACAGGATGGTTGTATGTGATAACCGAAACATGTAGGGGCGATCAATGTTTTAGTGTGTTATATTTTAATGTTTTAAAATATCAACATAATTAAAAATGACGTATAAGTGCATAAGTTGGTTATAATAAACGAGATATAAAGTGTTTATTACGCGGTACGAGCTATGTATATCAAGACAATCGTGCTCTTCACAGAATTACACGAAATTTCCCCCCGGCATTTGCCCGTTACCCAATAACAGCGAACAGCTCCCAGATCCGCGATGATCACGTTCTACAGCCCAAATGAAATGCATTAAAAGGGTGCGCGCAGCTGAATACTTCACACTCATTTTGGGAACAGGTCAACAACACTTCGAATCGCTTGAAGCATACTATCCAGTGTGTCCCAACATGCAAAAAACAGCCTGATTTTTACTTTTGAGTGCAATATTTCTCGCTCTAAGAAGAATTCAGCGAGATATCATAAGTGTACATTGGTCTTCACGTAATATTCCCGTTATTCTTATCAGATTTTAATGAAAACTCAATTTCTCAACAGATTTTTAAAAAATCCTCAAATAGAAAATTTTACAAATATCCGTTCAGAGAGAGTCCGAGATGTTGCATTCGGGCGGAGGGACGGAGACAGGCAGACATGACGACGCTAACAGTCGTTTTTCGAAATTTTGCAAACGCATCTAAACACCGAATCATACGGCAGTGCAGAAGTACACAAGCACATTCGACAGCCACATTCCAAAACTATACAATATTCAGTCATGCACTTTTACCAAGAGTACACAAACTCCAAATATTAAGGTTAGAATCTCACAGAGGCTGCCCATGTTCAGCGCGAGGCCCAGCTGCAGCCCGCATGACAAATGCCTCACCATCACTTATTGATCCGCACTCTAATGTTAATTAAACGAGAGCCGCTAACGAGGGCACAGTGGTAGCAGTCTCGGGTCAGGCAGGTTCACCGGTTTGTTTGGCACACGACGTCGCCTACACGCCGCATGCACCACAATCACAACAGTGCACAGCCGACACTAACACATTTTAAAACGAATTAAGGACACAAGCACAAAACTGCTCCTGTTTGCAGTGTCTGTTTTACCATTTCCCCGCGCACGGCAGCTTTATCGCACTAAAACTTTGCTGCCAGCTGCCCTGGCCACTGACAGACACGAAATTCTACACCGTCACCAATGTGGACGCAGCTTGGTGTTGCGTTACTGAGCCTTGGCAACAGATGGGATTCAGTGGTCAGCTGTGAAAACGACCGGAAATTGTGACACGTAACAGAACGCAGTTCATATTCACAGGACGCTGGCACAAACAGTGAGGGCACTGAGGCGTACTACAATTAAGACGAATGGCAAAGAGGAATAGACGGTGAGCTAGAGAGACGTGGAGTTCACTGCTTTGGTGCTGCCGGGTCTTGCAGCGCTACACTGTGCAGATACTTTGCTAATGTACATGTCTGCACGGTGGCAGACACAAGTGGAGCGGAGTTACTTGGTTCCTAAACGTGGGGTATATCCGTTTTGTTCCACGACCGGCAGCAGGTACAGAATCCTTTGTGGTCCACGGATCGTAACATGAAGAATGAGCATAATACGTAGGACATTTGCTTCGGGTGGCAGGAGATTGTTTGAAACAAAGCTGACCGAGTGTAATGAGAAATCCTTTATTCCAACGATGTACTGAACATAACAATTTTGTACCAAGCAGAGAAGCTTAGTTTACTGAGATTCTTAAAATAAGTCTCATTACAACACGCACTAAAAATAATATAACAGTTCTTAGGCTCCTTAGCAAATTTGCGAAAAACGACTATTAGTTTTGTCATGTCTGTCCGTCCGTCCGCACGGAACAACTCAGCTCCCAATGAACGGATATTCGTGAAATTAGATATATGAGTGTTTTTCAACAATTTGTCGAGAAAATTCAAGTTTAATTAGAATCTGACAAGAATAACGGGTACTTTACATGAAGGCCAATATACAGTTTTGATCATATCTCGCTGAATTCTTCTTAGATTGAGTAATGTTTCAGGCAAAAGTGGTACAGAAAATCGCAAAGCACATTTTACATTCAATAATTTTTTCCGAAGGTCGTGACGTTTATGAGATAAAGTGGTACAACACTGCAGTGCCGGACAGGCCACATTTGACAATACACAACGGCGTGCGCGTTTTTTGTGCTGGATACCTAAGGCTACACACACAGGCTCAGAATATGTAACACATTACTTTTCCAGGAACGCGCCTCAATATTACGTTATACGTATACCGCCTGTCTTGTTTATCAAGCAATGTAGCCATCGTTTACTGATATTCTTAAGCCAAGTGTAAGTACGACAATCAGGCGCTTGCCTGTTTGTTTTGCCACAATTTGTTCATACCTATATCACAGACCTATATCACATATCAATATCACATACCTTATCACATATCAATATCACATACCTGTATCACATATCAATATCACATACCTGTATCACATATCAATATCACATACCTGTATCACATACCTGTATCACATATCAATATCACATACCTGTATCACATATCAATATCACATACCTGTATCACATATCAATATCACATACCTGTACCACATATCAATATCACATACCTGTATCACATATCAATATCACATACCTGTATCACATATCAATATCACATACCTGTAACACATATCAATATCACATACCTGTACCACATATCTATATTACACATCCAACGTTCCCTCCAGTTTTTTTTACAGCTGCGCGGACCTGCCACTGCTCTCAGCAGCACATTCTACAGGACCTGCCACTGCTCTCAGCAGAGCAATCTACACGACCTGCGAATTGCTCTCAGCGGAACGTTCTACACGACCTGACCACCGCGCGACACTTGGAAAGTTTTTTGTAATATGCATAATAGGAATGTTCACAATGAAAACTGAAAAACCGCATACGTTTGATTTTGTTATTTGAATCGTATAAATTCAGTACAACAAGGAAAACTGAAGGTTCCAGCAGCGTTTTCAACAGAAAAGTCCAGCTGCGCGGGATCATTTCACACTGCGCGAGACAATTTCACATTGCGCGGGACCATGTCACACTGCACAGGACCATTTCACACCGAGCGGGACCATGTCACACTGCCCGGCCAAGCAGCTTAGACGAAACACTGCGGACATGTCATTCTGTTTTGTATCTGTAACTAACTTTGGAAAAAAATTGCAACACAGAACTTTCTCCTCCCCCATATTTTTTAATTAAATCATCTGCCAATCCCTTAGCAACGTGACTTCTTGTGCTGGTGACTGTAGAAGGCAATCTGACAGTTTGTAACTTCATGTAAATCATATTCTGACGTTCTGTTAACGTGATTATGAATAAGCTGATGTCGGGGTCGGGATGATAAACAGTATTTCGGTGAGTGTGGGTGACAAGACTGACAGACGTTCGTTGTCAGCTGCTGACTGCTGCTGACAAAATATTACGAGACAGCAGATATTTCGTTGGCGCCCAGAGTGGGACATGAAGTGGTGACGTCAAAACACCGACGACACGGTGCATGAAGAGGTGAAGGAACGGCTGAACTTGGGTCATTCATGCTGACCAAGTATGATTCTGCAGCCGCATAGCTGCACCATCGGCACTGCTGTTTTGGGATGCAAACATACATAAGAGCTGTGGATTAAAACGCATATTGCCTTCGGCTGGCTGGAGAGCCACCTGTTTATGTGGCTGACGAAGAAAAGGATATGATTTTGACGCCTTCGAGTGACCGTGAACGAAAACTGCCATCCCGTAAACTCTGCCACGTGACAAATATTAAACAATGACTGTTCGCGAAGCGTGTAAACGTGGCGATTGTGCGAAGTTCTGCAGACACACACAATTTGAATTTAGGCTCTTCAGAAAATTATAGTAACGTAACAAGCCTGAAAATGCTCTTCTCCGTGACACACTGCAGAAAATTGCACACGCATTATACACTGGTAGAAATCTGCAAACCTTGCCGAAACACAAAATAACTCCAATTTGTACCGTGAGGATCAAGGTAGTAGGTTCCTCCGAAATGGAAGTGTTGTCAAAATGTTAAACTGTTCAGACATTTCCAAATTTATGACACACACACACACACATACATACGCACATATACACATATGCGTACCTACATACATATATATATACATACATATACATATATATGTACGTACATACATACACATACGTACATAACGTACGTACGTACATAAATACGTACATACACACATACATACATACATACATATATACAAACGTACGTACATACATACACACAAACATATATATATATACACACACACACACCCCCAAGGGGGTGCTGATAATTCCTTAGCCCGAACAGGAAGGAAAGAAGCTACAGCAACCAAACTCGGTATTTATTCAACATACTCCCCCACGAAGCTCAACACACTTCTCAGTCCGTTGCTCTAACTTCTACAAGCCACTCAAAACAAAAATCAGAAGGTTGTCCGTCCAACCAGGTCTCCGCGGCAGCGATGACCTCCGCGTCCGTCGAAAAATTGCGACCTTTCAATTTTTTCAGTCCAGGGAACAGGTGGTACTCCGACGGGGCCAGATCCGGAGAATAGGGTGGGTGATCAAGACACTGGAAGCACAGGTAGGCCAGTTTCTTCCGAGGTGCAAGTGCCCGGTGAGCCGGGACAACGTCGTGCAAGAAAAAGACCCCTTTGGTGACCTTCCTGTCGCGTTTTTTCTTCAAAATCTCCTTCAATTGTAACGCCTCCCGAGATGGTACTCCGACCTAACTGCACCTGCCTCGTGAAGACACTATAATTTAAAGGGGCTTGGCTATTAACGTCAGCGCCGAAGTCACTCATTTCTATGCTCCGACCAAATTTAGACTGTCGGAATCTGACAAACTGCTCTGCCACACAACAAATTACATTCAATTATGTCCAATTCCCTCACACTCATAGCATATAAGTGCAGCATTCCTATTTGGCAATATGTAACCGACATTTCGGAGTCTTACGGCCTCCGTCTTCACGGCTGTCCAAGAATAATTAATTCCTTATTCTTCGACTACCTTTAAAAAGGAGGCAGCCAGCTCATCCAAAATTTCTGTAACAATTAACAGCGTGGCGTCACCATCCAGAAGCCTTCAACCTTCATATACATTATCATTGCTACTGTTATTTCACGTTTGTACGTAACTCAGTACATCAGGGCCGACTCTGTGCTAAATTTGCCCGATATAATGCCAAAGTGTGTCACGTCGTTCCTTGTGTCCACTTGCGCGCCAGTAAACGATATTTCATCCTCAATCCGTACAAATGTCTAACGTGCCCTGCCTACCCCAGTGGTCCATTAGCTACTACCACGGACAGGTGGCCAAGGGCAATGTGCACTTCTACGTAGTACAAACATTCTTCTACATCAAACCCTTCATTTCGTAGGTCTGTTATCACAGATCATACCCAGGCCTTATACCTAGTGTACAACTGTCGGACAGGGGTTGAAATGAAGTCACACAGCATGCTGTAGTGGTTCAGAGATTGATATGAGGTCACACAGCAAGCTGTAGTGGTTCAGCTGTTGATAGGAGGTCACACAGCACGCTGAAGCGGTTCAGAGGTTGAAAGGAGGTCACACAGCAAGCTAAAGTGGTTCAGAGATTGATATGAGGTCACACAGCAAGCTGTAGTGGTTCAGCTGTTGAAAGGAGGTCACACAGTAAGCTGTAGTAGTTCAGAGGTTGAAATGAGGTCACATAGCATGCTATAGTGGTTCAGAGGTTGACAGGAGTTCACACTGCAAGCTGTAGTGGTTCAGAGGTTGATAGGATGTCACACAGCATGGTGTAGTGGTTTAGAGGTTGAAAGGAGGTCACACAGCAAGCTGTAATGGTTCAGAGTTTGAAAGGAGATTACACAGCATGATGTAGTGGTCCAAAGGTTGAAAGGAGGTCACACAGCATGCTGTAGTGGTTCAGAGGTTGAAATGAGATCACATAGCAATTGTAGTGGTACGGAGTTTGAAAGAAAATCACATATAAGATGCCATTTCTACAAAAATCCTATAAGATAGTTCACAATTCATTATTTCGCCCTTAACTTATATCTGTAATCAGTCTTTATCAACAGGTCTTTCTCTCACGGCTGAAATACTTTGTAGTAAAACCTTTATTCAAAAAAGAAACAAAAATGACATGTCAAATCACAGACCTATATTATAACATCCTTTTCAAAAAAAAAAAAAATATATATATATATATATATGTGTGTGTGTGTGTGTGTGTGTGTGTGTGAGAGAGAGAGAGAGAGAGAATATATCAACATCTTGTTGGCAATAACATATTAGCCGATAAACAGTATGGTTTCAGAATAAATTCTTCTACACTAAAAGCAACACATAAATTAATAGAATAATCAATGCCGTAAACAATAAAAGAAGTTGGTGGTTTATTTTGTGATTTGCATAAGGGTTTCGATTGTGTTAATCACAAAATATTGCTTGCTAAACTGGAATTTTGTGGTATTAATAGTAACTTCCTTAGTTTAATAAAATCTTATCTTGACGGCAGATATGAGAAGGTCTCAAATACACTCCAACATACACTCCGATAACATCTCTTCGGATTGGAAAAATTAACTCATGGTGCGCCTAAAGGATCAATTCTTGGTCCTTCATTGTTCCATATTTACATTGATGATTTACCTAAAGTACTAATAAGGGACGCTTTTTCGATACTTTACGCTGATACAAACAGTGTAATTGCTATGGACTCTAATATTGTTGACCGTTAACTTAATATGAAAGTAGTATTTGAACAGTTACACGACTGGTTTAATGTTCATTTATTGTCATTAAATTTTGAAAAAGCAGGGTTCATTCATTTTAAAACAAACAACGCTCAGGAGATAAATGGCAAATTGCAATATGGAAATAAATTTATTGGTGATTTATCAGACACAAAATTTCTAGGATTATGCCTCAATAACACAATGGATTGGAGAATACATACAGACCATCTTATACCTAAATTAAGCTCAGCATGGTGTGCCATTGGAACTCTACAACAAATAATGTCACGAGAAACGTTAATATTGATATGTTACGCCTATCTTCATTGATTAAAAACATACACCATAATATTTATGGGAAATTCTCCACACAGTACTGATATATTCAGATTGCAGGAAAAAATAAGAACAATTACAAAACTCTAAGAATAGGGATTCATGCAAACATTTGCTCAAAAATCTCAATATTCTTACTTTTATATCAGTTGTTATTACTAACAGGGAGCAATATTTTACAAATTCAGATATCCATGGCAGACATACCAGATATAGCTCCGATGTTCATCAAACAATATCCAATTTGTCTCTATATCACACAAGTTTATCATATGGGACTCGAGGATATTAATAGTTTACATGGATAGGAGCTCATAAAGCATGCTGTAGTGGTTCAGAAGTTGAAATGGTGTAACAAAGAAAGCTGTAATGGTTCAGAGGTTGAAAGGAGGTCACACAACATGCTGTAATGATTCAGATGTCGAATGGAGGTCACACAGCATGCTGTATTGGATCAAAGGTTGAAGAGAGGACACACAGTATGTTGTAGTAGTTTAGAGGTTGAAATGAGGTCACACAGCATGCTGTATTGGATCAGAGGTTGAAGAGAGGTCACACAGCATGCTGTATTGGATCAGAGGTTGAAGAGAGGTCACACAGCATGCTGTATTGAATCAGAGGTTGAAGAGAGGTCACACAGCATGCTGTGGCGGTTCAGAGATTAAAAGGGTGTCACATAAAGAGCAATGACAGCTCATAAACCCACTGTGTTTACGTAGAAAAGAAAGCGAAATGAACACATCATAATAAATTTTCTTTTTAACAGTGTCCCTGAATACAGGACATGTCGCGGTATGACCCGTCCAATGCCTGTACTGTATGGAATAAAGCTGCAGGGCTCGGTGACACGATGAAGGAGACGCCCTGTATTATGTTGCTGTTTTATAAGTTTAAACTTCATACGCCGGATCGATTAATTTGTTATAAAATAAATAATCAGCATGATGCCTGAGACATCAGCAGGTACTATAGCTTGATAACTGAGGCACAAGTAAACATTACACAACTAATTAGCTTGATGCTTGAGGCACCAGTAAATATTTAATAAATAATTAACTTGATGACTGAGGCACAAGTAAATATTACAGAAGTAATTAGTTGGATGACTTAGGCACCAACAAATATTAGAACAGTAATTAATTTGATGACTGAGGCACAGGTAAATATTACGTAAGCAAATTAACTCGATGACTGAGGCATAAGCAAATATTAAAGAAGAAATTAGCTTGATGACTTAGGCACCAGTAAATATTCTTAAATATGAACAGATGTTTTATTAGTATGGATTTTCAATGCAGATATAGGTATAGTCTTCCAAATTTCAGGCTTCAACAGCTTGATGCATGGAAATTAAACTCCGTGTTGTTTGGTTAACCTACTAAAAATAGCAAGAGCATGGATTTATTAAAAAATCGTCAATAACATACATATTGGGTTACTAAATATACCATGGAAGTTGAGCTGTTAAAAGTACAAGCGAAATTATGTTACAAAATCTACAGGAACTTGGCGTCATTAAAAACAGAAGGAGGCATGGTGGTACTGAAAATGGCACGGACATAAGAATTATTTCCAGACCTGCAGCGTTGACTGCACTGTGGACAAGCAGCTATGCGTTTTGTTCGACACACCCAAAGCAATAAAGTGCTTTGCAAATTACCTAAAGTTATTCAAAACTAAGACGAAAGGAACATGAAAACAAATCTGTCCCCCGCGATTAAGCACCGCGCCATGAAATGCGTGTGGTAGTGGAGATGTAACTCCACGCATTCGTAACTTCAACAGCTTAATTCCATCGTCAATTGACATTATTATCCAAACATTCATTCTGCAAGCCGTACGGACGAGGATACTTCCCGTCCCTACCGATAATGGAGTCGACAAACACTATTTCTGCCTGAGCTATCTCGGATTTTCTTAGGGTGCAACGTTTACCCAAAATATAACGGTGAATGAGCACAAACAAATGGTTGAAAATACTTTCAGTAACATTTATCCAATAATGGTAACTTGTAAATACAACATAACTTATTTGAAACAGGGACTGAAACTTTGCCGCGACGCACGATGTCAGCACAAGCAGGGGCCAGTATGCTTACTGCTGCTCTTGCCGACCGGACGACAACCTGCCATTACTGAAGTGCGAGCTAGTAGCGGTCTTGTCAGGCACCGCCTTTAACGTCGTTTGTACATTAGATGGTTCTCCAGACACACAGCAATAAATTAAAACCAAACGTCACTAACAGAATTACGTTCACGAAAGATGTCTGGGAGCCGTCACATGGCGCAGACGGTTAGCCGCCGGGCTCTCACCGCGGAGAGCCGGGTTCGATCCAAGATCATTTTGTGAGATTTGTGGTGAACTAGATGGCATTGGGGCAGGTTTTTCAACAAGTCAGTATCATTCTACCACTGCTATATACTCGTTCCATCGCCTATCACTGATGCTATATTCTGAGCAGTAGACAGAGTCGTTAAATAAACACCTCATAGACAGACACAAATGTGGAGAGTTCTTCTGGAGGTAAGAACTACTTTGTAAACAGTACTAACATCACCTTCACTTTTTAAAGGGTGCAAAAAGTCTAAATATTTTTTTGACAAATTTGGGTAAGTGACCTCGAGCATCCAATCGCAGACATCAAGACATACACCAGACATGACTCAAGGCTCAGTGTTATACCCTTACAACACATACACACAAGCCATGATCTCAAGGCTCAGTGTTTCCCCCATTACAGCACATACACAAGCCATGATTTCAGGGCTCAGTGTTTCCCGATTTACAACACATACACACAAGCCATGATCTCAAGGCTCAGTATTTCCCCCATTTCAATACATACAAAAGACGTGACACAGGGCTCAGTGTTTCCCCTTTTACAACACATACACAAGCCACAATCTCAAGGCTCAGTATTTCCCCCATTTCAAAACATACAAAAGCC
>Ga0136643_10004735_pt1 | contig 18916 bp, 4 predicted proteins | sample TergutLab28metaG_FD_96883 | JGI IMG/M metagenome (GOLD analysis project Ga0136643, IMG submission 96883) | Labiotermes labralis P1 segment gut microbial communities from Petit-Saut dam, French Guiana - Lab288 P1 (version 3) (version 3) | ecosystem: Host-associated > Arthropoda: Insects >...
CCCGTTGCGCTGACCACGTGACACCCCTCTATCCGCAAAAGTTGGCACTAACTTCGCCGACCGGCGGCGGCCGCTCTGTCGGTATAGTTCGCGTGCGGACTAAGGCCACGGAGTTTTGTTTAGAACGCACTTCTTGACGTTGAGAACATTACAATGACTTAAGGAAGAGAAAGTATAGAAGGATGGGCAAACCTTTCCACTTTTCGCCGATTATTGTTAGAGTGCCCATCATGTGAAGTGAGATGGGACGGAAAATGTAACACACATGCAAAAGATGGGAAATGCATATGAAGTTATGGTTAGAGTTCATAAAGTAAAAGACAGCTTGGAAAATCTAGGCGTAGGAGGGATAAAACGAATTGGACGTTCAGGCGACCGTGCATTGTGATAAATTCTTATAGTAAAACCAAACAGATGCAGCAGTTTCTCAAATTTATTTTTGGAATAAAACTCTACATGTTTCCGACTGTCAGCAAACCTGTATGGCATACACCATTGTTGTGTGTACAGTGAAAAACTCCTGATGATGAACAGAGGAACTGTCGGAAACATGTACAATTTTATTCCAAAAATAAATGTGAGAAATTAGCGCATCTGTTTGGTTTTATCATAAGAGGGATAGAATATTACCAAACCAGTATAGTGGAATGTGGACTGAATAAGGGGTTTCTAAAAAAAAAGAAGTAATAAGCTGTTTTTAATATGCCCCATCTTCCGTGCATTAATCAGGTCCATAATATATAAATAACCAACCAGATGCACTTCAATATTTATGATGAATGAATTACATAATAAAATTTCAAGTGCATATTGTTGGTTATTTATATATTGCGGTAATAAACATTTTGATTGCATAAATAGTGGGAAACGTACGGATCAACTGCGAGACTGCATGCTTTTCAAGAGGACACTGTTCCATGCAGTTCATTACATGTGTAGAATACGTCAGAGTCACTTTCCTAACATTTCCTTAAATTTTGTGTAACTCTTAGTGCTAGGTTAATGTAAGGACAGCTGAGATTTCTGTCAGAATAAATATTTCGATTCCTCTTAAGAAATGTTAATAAAGCGTGGGCATTTTATTAAATATTAAGTTGTATTGTTTAATGTCCTAACAGTTAATATGCACGATTCTAGTGTTCTTTCTTTTTTCTTTTTTTTTTGGAAATCCTTCAGAATATGTCCGTATGTCATGCAGTTCACCACCTCGTTTATCATGAGACTTTTCTCGTCTTTTGCCTTAACTGCCAAGAATAATGAAATATCGTTTCCTGTGTATTCTGAGAAATATAAATCAGTTGTAAATATCTGAAGTTAGAAAACAAGAACACCAAAAGTTACTCACGATAGAGTCCAGAATCTACTAAACTATCATGAATAATTTGCGTTGTTGCGTATTTGAAAGGAACAGTTAGGATAGAGGACAATGTTGTAACTGTTTGTTGTCCGGACATATTGAGAAGTGAAAGTAAAAGGCTTGGCAATAAGCCCCTGTATGATCGGCCTTCTTTTGGAGGTACGGCTATGGTCTTCTTATTCTTCGGCTTTGGAAGGACACAAGTACTTTGCATCACTCCCAGCAGATTTATTTACATATTTCGTGTGCGTCTTCAGTGTGTTTGTTTGTTTATTTGTTTGTTTGTTTGTTTTTAGAAGCGCGTCAACACCGAAGGATATTTTCGCTCTCTACATTTCAGTAAATGGTCCAAAAAAGGAATTCCAACAAACAGAAGAATGTCAGGATTCCAAACTATAATATAAAACTTCTAAATTTTGTGCCAGTACACAGACGTCACGCATACAAGGCAATAAGGACGACAGGCTGGAGAGGAGCCTGTTAACAGTGTCGTAATATTCGCGGAAATAAAATAGCGACTACATCACCGATTTTTCTGTGACGTGAACTTGAAATATTAAAGTGGATTAAAAAAAAGTATTGAATTAGGCATAGCACAACCTATAGTGGTAAGGAAGGAAGGATAAATTTTCAAAATGTCACAGCGACTATCTCTGAGGTTATCGCGCAATGCCCCGTGACTATGGTTATTCACTATGCTTTTCTTTTTATAAGACTAGTATTAGACCAGAATTTGGGAAAAACTAAAAGGTGCGTAACAGAATAGACAAGGGTTCACCGGCTGTCTACGTTAATGGCCGTATGTCAAACTTCATCACTTCGGAGGCTTTATGTACGTTGCAAGTGTCACAAATTAGGAGGCTTTATGTAGGTTGCAAGTATCGCCAATTCGGAGGCTTTATATACGTTGCAATTGTCACAAACTCGGAGGCTTTATGTACGTTGCAAGTGTCACAAATTAGGAGGCTTTATGTAGGTTGCAAGTGTCGCCAATTCGGAGGCTTTATAAACGTTGCAAGTTTCACCAATCCGAAGGCTGTATGTACGTCGCAAGTGTCGCCAATTAGGAGGCTTTATGTACGTTGCAATTGTCACAAACTCGGAGGCTGTATGTACGTTACAAGTGTCACAAATTAGGAGACTTATTGTACGTTGCAAGTGTCACAAAGTATGAGGCTTTTTGTACGTTGCAAGTTTCACCAATCCGGAGGCTTTATGTACGTTGCAAGTGTCACCAATTCGGACGCTTTTCATACATTGCAATTATCACTAACTACCGGTTTTTAACAATTAAAATTTGTGCGAGTATTATCCTACAATTCCTCTACAGATAGGGTTTTATTATGGTTTATTTAAATCATCACTTCCCGAATATCATAAGCCATACCAACTTCCAGTGGCGTAAGCTAGGAAAACTTTGCAATGTTACATAATTCAAGTACTCCATCATAATTAAAATAACTTCCTCCTCTGTCATCATACAGCAACACATTGTGCAATTAGATACTGAACATCTGCTCAGTGCTATAAAAACACATTCAGAGCAGACCGTCAGCACCCGACGCAGAAACTTCACAGTTTCGCGCATTATGACAACATGACCTCAACAGAGCAAGTCGTAATAGAGAATTTTCCTAGAATTTCAAAGACCCACAATGCAAAATATCTGTAATTTCTATTCTGACATCCTGTCCACACAGCACTGTGAAGTTTTTGTGGAGTAACCTAAAGAAAAGACAAGTTTAAAGAACTATGCCTGGATGGGAGGATAATAATAAAGTGTATCTAACATATACTCGTACAGGATGAGAGGACATGTGAGGGATGAACCTTGTGCAATAGAGGGAACAGCAAATGGCTCTTTGAACGGGATAATTAAACATCGGGCTAGGGAATACGGCAAGTCGGACTGTCAACCAGTGTCGTATTGTACAAAAACTAATAAATCCTTTCTGTTCCTAAGAATCCAAAATGCAACTGAAAGTGACAATTTTTAACGTATTTTCTGATGAATTAAAAACGTTAAATGTAAAAATTAGAAAATTTTCAACATATTAGATCATTAATATTAGCACAAAATTAATAAAAGAAAAGAAATATATATTAATTTATAATGCAGCTCCGTATGTGATCTGTGTAATTTTCAGTGGATATATTGACCTCTGAAACCTCAATACGCCTGCATCATAAATCTCACTTCAAGAAATAAGTTACTGCACTCCAAATTTTCAGTAATAAAGCAACCAGTTGATCATTGCTTCACGTGATTGTTTGTGTCTGTTTTATTCATCAATTCGCTGTGACATTTGCCAAGTTTTTTTTTTAATTCGGGTTATCTTATAATCTGTTAGGTTGTCATTTAAAAGTAGCATTCCTATCTTTTCCACTAGAACACAATTCTTCGCACAGCAAAATTTTTATGTTTAATAACATCTCATACATATCTTGGTAGCCTTAACTTGCAGATAAACTGGATGACCATCGTAAAGTAAATTGCTACAAAATGAATGAAGGCGTATTTTTATACCTCATGAAGAAATCTACAATTTCTTTAATAATTATTACAATTCACGCTGGAAATATATATTTAAATGAACCAGTTAATGAAGTATGCGAGCAGGCATAGAAAGTATTGGCAACGCTAGGCAGAGTCATCCCGCTCTGAAGCTAAATAAAAATACAACAGACTTATATATAAACCAGCGACAGAGCAGAACTCAAGTTGGTGCCGGTCTCCGTCTCTGCGTGAAAATGTTAGAGAATGATTCTCTGCTGGATTATTTGTAAATGTAGTTTATTTTTCATAGAAGTAACATCCCTACGTGCGCTGCATCAGATGCTGAAACAGGACATGTTGTGCAAGGTTTGTTTCAGAAATTAACAATAAAATCTCTAAGGGTGGGATGAACTAAAGCTTCCAAAAACTTCCAAGGATTTTAGGCACTGTTGTACTTGGACTGCTTGGTTTTCAGATTTTGTCTCTCGTCTTGCATGAAAAAAATAAAGGCATCTTTTCGGAAACTGGATATGTCCCCCCCCCCCTCTGATGACACAGAAGGGAAGGCGCATATTCGGTTGGCTTCGGCAGAAAAAGAATATTATCATTCCCTGGACCAGTTCCACAGAATTTCCCGAAATTCGATATGGATGACAGTGAAAGAATGATGAGATGATTGGTGTCTTTGTGTATTGATATGTATAAACAGGACAAGTTTTTTAACGTTGCAAATTGCATAGCGCCAATCACGGTTGCCGCGCGGTCAAAGGCGTGGGTCCGCAACTGCCTTTTTCTATGATTGCGGGTTCGAATCCCGCCGGGACATGGATGTCTGTCTCTTGTGAGTATTTTATGTTGTCAGGTAGAAGTCCCAGCGACGTGTCGATCACTCGCCCAGAGGATTCCTACTGAATCTGGTGTGCCTGAGTGCTATCTCGAGTTCTCGACAAGGAGGAGCCTAGGCCCACTAGGTTTAGCAAGCCATGAAAAAAAAAAGAAAAGTTATGCCGCATATAATGTGAAGTTATTAATAAATAATGAAGTGGGGAGGATTTGATGTCCATTTTTAAGGCAATATTACGTCTGTCTGCACAGACTGGGGAAACCCAGGAAAAAAAACCTGGTAATGGAAAGACAGGTGCTCCGCATAGGAATCAGCAGTGACTGTCGGTTTTAAGACCGTGTCGTGCAAATAATGTATCAACGTCCCTTTTGGTTTCGCCTGCAGTGCGCAAGATACAGGAGCGCTGATAATTACTTAGCCCGACCAGGAAGGAAACAAGCTTATGTTTCTGTCAGAATGGCGTGAATTTCCTTCGGCGTCTTGCCTTACAGGAAAAAATAAACTTGATGACAGCTCTAGTCTCGACGTTGTTGAAATCGCGCGCGTCTCTGACATCCTTCCGAGCTTGTTTCCTTCCTGGTCGGGCTAAGGAATTATCAGCACCCTGGTAGTTGCAACAAATTTTGAGCTCCAGAGTGTAATCAGCTTACTGAAATATCAGGCATTGGAGCACGAAATTATCTTGCACAATTTATACCGCAAACTGTGATACAATTCATACACAAAGAACTAAACGTACCCGGTAAAAACTTCATTTGTATAATCGCTTGCAAAAAAATATTCCCGTTTACAATAGCAGTAATACAATAAGGCCATTAGGCCACAAATCATAAAAACCAAATGTTTGCTATATAAACTTCCAGCACAAAGAATTCTTCGTTCTTAGTGTCGTACGTAATGTGATGTTCCAGTCCACCAGCCGGATCACGCACTTGCTTGTTTGGTTTTGAAACGGCTGGTTGAGGATTAAATTCTACTCGGGGTCTTATAATAAAACCAACCAGATGCACTAATATCTCAAATTTATTTTTGGAATAAAATTCTACATGTTTCGGACAGTTCCTCTGTCCACCAGCAGGAGTTTTTCACTGTACACACAACAATGGTATACGTCATACAGGTTTGCTGACAGCTTGCGAGCAGGATAAGGACGGAACGTCCTGATCCTGCTCGCAAGCTGGCAGCAAACCTCTATGACATATACCATTGCTCTTTGTACAGTGAAAAACTCCTGTTGGTGGACAGAGGAACTGTCCGAAACATGTAGAGTTTTATTCCACAAATAAATTTGAGATATTAGTGCATCTGGTTGGTTTTATTGTAAGAATTTATCACGATGCACGGTCACCTGAACGTCAAATTCGTTTTATCCCTCATACGCCTAGAAACATGTAGAGTTTTATTCCAAAAATAAATTTGAGAAATTAGTGCATCTGGTTGGTTTTATTGTAAGAATTTTTCACGATGCACGGTCACCTGAACGTCAAATTCTACTCGGGGTAGAAATGTTACATTGTTTAGAATTTTTTATTAATCACTATAGAATTAATTATTATATGTTAGCAACGAATTATCTTTTATGTTTTTCTTCTCCCTACAGATGGTTGTGATCACCATGGCGTCGGATGTCACGTATTAACTGAAAAATTCCTTTGACGCGTACTAAGTGCTACCAGAGAAATTCTTTTTCTTTCAAAACGAGATTTCGTCCTTCCCATTCACCTGATTCTGTTCGGTCAAAAGAGAAATGAGCACAGTTTCTGCTGACAGTTGCGTTGGAATGCTGAGCTACACGCAAAATTGTTTAGTCCCTTTGAACCTGCACAAAGGTGAATTCATTGAGAGTCACATGAAATTCTACGTCAGCGGTTATCGTTCATACTGTTCTATTTCTGAAAAAGATTATCCGTTCATGTGAAAATTCTATCATGAGTGTAGTCAAACATAATAACACCGAAAATACACGAAACCATATTACGTATCTGAATAAAATAACGCTGTTACAAAATGTTCACGGCCAACAAAAAATTGCGCCACATTAACAAGTTTTGTTAATAATGTAAGATGCCTGTATTCCTTCAAATGATAAGGCTAAACAGACCCACACGAAATCAAGGAGTTCCGAGTAGAAGGAAAGGACTGTTTTCTTATTCCATATTTTTAAAAACCTATTAGTGTTAGTGTTACTGATGTTGTTGTTGTTGTTGTTGTTGTTGTCTCATTTTCGTGAACAACATTTTAGGCAAATACAGATTATTAAACGGATTTAAGCACACAAAGTTTATGTTGTCACCGGGTTTGTAATTATTAACTTAAGAACTTTACTTCATACACAAGGAGTAGTCACTAATTTCATATACCTAATTCTCCTGTTTACTTAGTCATTGCCATCAAATCCAAATGTAAACAAATTGTTCTCATGACCACCATCTTGTCATTTCACATTCCACAAAAGCGTAAATTAACAAATTTTTCATATTTTCCACAGACCTATTTTCGTGTATCATTTCAGGACCTGAAACTGAACGGTGCGAGTAACGTCACCGCCTAGAAATTCGTGTGTTTCAGACACTGAATTATTCTATTTATGTGTTTATCTATTTAGTTACAGTTGAAATGACCGAATTGTATCTCATACTGTGTATCAAAGAAAGGTAGAAGAAACTGAGAATTATTGATTAAATATAATATGTTTTGGAAGGAGAATTTGCCTAATAGAGGTACTGGCCCGACATTTGCGTGGATGGGCTGAGGAAATCCACAAAACTCAGTCGCGATATTTGATATCCCAGCCGAGATTTGAACTGGGAGTTTCCAGTATACAAGTTAAGAATTTTTACAGCCTGAATCACCTTGCTTGGTTACTGCATCGCGCGGAATCTCCAGCTGACCACTTAGCTTTATCTCGCAGACGAAGATTATTTTATTGGTTGACGCGGAATCATAACAATAAAACCCAACAATCAAACGTAAAATATTAAATCAGAAAACGCATCTTACATTTGTTATAATAACTTAAAATTCATATAGAGACTACCATTTTTTAATGTTTACAACTAACAAACTGTATTCTAATTTGTTTTTGTAACCTCAGAATTTCTTTCACTGTGAGACTGCCTGCCGCTCAACAGTAAATCTGCGTTAGATAGATTCTGCCGAAAATCAAAATAGGATTGGCCAAACAAAAAAGCGTGACATTAATGGGCTGTTGCGGAGCAAGTTATCACTAATTACAGACGGACAACCTACAGTGCGTCTTCAAACTAAACAAGAAAATAAACTATTGAAAACAAGAGCAATTAAATCAAACTGCCAACAGCACTGGAATTCCATTCGATTCGATGTCTTTACTTTTATTCTGTTTTCTCTGTATTCAGCACTATATATATTGCATCATAAATGTCAGGAGATTCTTCTTCAAGTTAAAGGGAGTTCCTTCAAAACACGCACGCCCATTACACAACAGCAAGACACCATAAATTATCCAAAAATCTAGGAGCCACCTCCAAATTCTAGGCGCCAGAGTGATGCAATGAAGCAAATTTCTTTCTGATGACCCACAATTATGATGTGACTTGTGAATCTCTTTATTATCGGCCCTTTCTACTCGATTCATTTGAACTGATACACGTCTTGGTGCGTACGGAAAAAAAACTGCAGTAATTATGGTGCAATTGTTAGGCGCCACCGGAAATATTAGTCGTCCGGGCGACCAAGCGCTAGAGATTTGTTCACACCTGCTCAGTGGTATTAAGGAAATCGACAAAGACTATCCTAAATAATTTGTAATTGTCACTCCCCCTTCTTCTGAGATAAGGCAGTACAACTTTAAACTTTGAAACAAACAAGCAAACAAACACTGTCTCCTTTCCTGAATTCGATGACATTGCAGTCAGCCACCACGGCCCGCCAGCAAGTACTCCAGTCTGTGGTAAAGGATACTCTCCCCACAACCCCCCCCCCCCCCAAAAAAAACACTGAACACGCAGTCGTGGACGTCCGATAATGGGTTATATTCTAGTTTCAGAATTTGACATAGACCTAACAACCCTTCGCCATAAGAATATCAGCGTATTGCGAAAGGTCACAAAATGCATCAAACTTCTTTAGCGTGACCTGAGCAGCGGATAAGTTACACGATTTAAATGCATCAGAAGGGGATCTAAATTATTTTTGACCACTATTACACTTTCAGGTCCCTTGCAAGTACGGAATTTCTTGGCCAAATTAAGCACCGTTTTAGGAATTCGGATACGTACGTGTATTTTGTACAGGAGAAAAGATTTTATTGAAGTCGGTGCAGGGTCCGTTATGATTAATATCTTTGTGTTGATGTGTACATCTTCCGTGCAAGGTACATAAATAAGTTTATTGTACAACCAATGCCACTTATCTGGACATGGATGACTACTCCATTACGTTCCGTCTATTTCTTTTAGCCATTCTCATTGAGTTGAGATAGGCAAAGGATACATACATATGAAGTTAAAATTTAAAAATTAACTTCGTCGACAACAAACGGTAGAACACATTGTAAATATACTATTATGACTTTAGAAGTGTGGTTTTGAAAATATAAGAATTAAAAATTATACAAGACTCAAATTAAAATGAAGTGTATCTAAACATCTGCAATTGGAAGAATTCTCTTCGAACTTATTGACATACAGGGGTTATCACTCAAAACTTTAGATGATATTCCTACATATCAGATGTGTGCATGCACTTGATTTCAATTTGAGTCCCGTATAATTTATATATATATAAATTATACGGGACTCAAATTGAAATCAAGTGCATGCACACATCTGATATGTAGGAATATCATCTAAAGTTTTGAGTGATAACCCCTGTATGTCAATAAGTTCGAAGAGAATTCTTCCAATTGCAGATGTTTAGATACACTTCATTTTAATTTGAGTCTTGTATAATTTTTAATTCTTATATTTTCAAAACCACACTTCTAAAGTCATAATAGTATATTTACAATGTGTTCTACCGTTTGTTGTCGACGAAGTTAATTTTTAAATTTTAACTTCATATGTATGTATCCTTTGCCTATCTCAACTCAATGAGAATGGCTAAAAGAAATAGACGGAACGTAATGGAGTAGTCATCCATGTCCAGATAAGTGGCATTGGTTGTACAATAAACTTATTTATGTACCTTGCACGGAAGATGTACACATCAACACAAAGATATTAATCATAACGGACCCTGCACCGACTTCAATAAAATCTTTTCTCCTGTACAAAATACACGTACGTATCCGAATTCCTAAAACGGTGCTTAATTTGGCCAAGAAATTCCGTACTTGCAAGGGACCTGAAAGTGTAATAGTGGTCAAAAATAATTTAGATCCCCTTCTGATGCATTTAAATCGTGTAACTTATCCGCTGCTCAGGTCACGCTAAAGAAGTTTGATGCATTTTGTGACCTTTCGCAATACGCTGATATTCTTATGGCGAAGGGTTGTTAGGTCTATGTCAAATTCTGAAACTAGAATATAACCCATTATCGGACGTCCACGACTGCGTGTTCAGTGTTTTTTTTGGGGGGGGGGGGGGTTGTGGGGAGAGTATCCTTTACCACAGACTGGAGTACTTGCTGGCGGGCCGTGGTGGCTGACTGCAATGTCATCGAATTCAGGAAAGGAGACAGTGTTTGTTTGCTTGTTTGTTTCAAAGTTTAAAGTTGTACTGCCTTATCTCAGAAGAAGGGGGAGTGACAATTACAAATTATTTAGGATAGTCTTTGTCGATTTCCTTAATACCACTGAGCAGGTGTGAACAAATCTCTAGCGCTTGGTCGCCCGGACGACTAATATTTCCGGTGGCGCCTAACAATTGCACCATAATTACTGCAGTTTTTTTTCCGTACGCACCAAGACGTGTATCAGTTCAAATGAATCGAGTAGAAAGGGCCGATAATAAAGAGATTCACAAGTCACATCATAATTGTGGGTCATCAGAAAGAAATTTGCTTCATTGCATCACTCTGGCGCCTAGAATTTGGAGGTGGCTCCTAGATTTTTGGATAATTTATGGTGTCTTGCTGTTGTGTAATGGGCGTGCGTGTTTTGAAGGAACTCCCTTTAACTTGAAGAAGAATCTCCTGACATTTATGATGCAATATATATAGTGCTGAATACAGAGAAAACAGAATAAAAGTAAAGACATCGAATCGAATGGAATTCCAGTGCTGTTGGCAGTTTGATTTAATTGCTCTTGTTTTCAATAGTTTATTTTCTTGTTTAGTTTGAAGACGCACTGTAGGTTGTCCGTCTGTAATTAGTGATAACTTGCTCCGCAACAGCCCATTAATGTCACGCTTTTTTGTTTGGCCAATCCTATTTTGATTTTCGGCAGAATCTATCTAACGCAGATTTACTGTTGAGCGGCAGGCAGTCTCACAGTGAAAGAAATTCTGAGGTTACAAAAACAAATTAGAATACAGTTTGTTAGTTGTAAACATTAAAAAATGGTAGTCTCTATATGAATTTTAAGTTATTATAACAAATGTAAGATGCGTTTTCTGATTTAATATTTTACGTTTGATTGTTGGGTTTTATTGTTATGATTCCGCGTCAACCAATAAAATAATCTTCGTCTGCGAGATAAAGCTAAGTGGTCAGCTGGAGATTCCGCGCGATGCAGTAACCAAGCAAGGTGATTCAGGCTGTAAAAATTCTTAACTTGTATACTGGAAACTCCCAGTTCAAATCTCGGCTGGGATATCAAATATCGCGACTGAGTTTTGTGGATTTCCTCAGCCCATCCACGCAAATGTCGGGCCAGTACCTCTATTAGGCAAATTCTCCTTCCAAAACATATTATATTTAATCAATAATTCTCAGTTTCTTCTACCTTTCTTTGATACACAGTATGAGATACAATTCGGTCATTTCAACTGTAACTAAATAGATAAACACATAAATAGAATAATTCAGTGTCTGAAACACACGAATTTCTAGGCGGTGACGTTACTCGCACCGTTCAGTTTCAGGTCCTGAAATGATACACGAAAATAGGTCTGTGGAAAATATGAAAAATTTGTTAATTTACGCTTTTGTGGAATGTGAAATGACAAGATGGTGGTCATGAGAACAATTTGTTTACATTTGGATTTGATGGCAATGACTAAGTAAACAGGAGAATTAGGTATATGAAATTAGTGACTACTCCTTGTGTATGAAGTAAAGTTCTTAAGTTAATAATTACAAACCCGGTGACAACATAAACTTTGTGTGCTTAAATCCGTTTAATAATCTGTATTTGCCTAAAATGTTGTTCACGAAAATGAGACAACAACAACAACAACAACAACAACATCAGTAACACTAACACTAATAGGTTTTTAAAAATATGGAATAAGAAAACAGTCCTTTCCTTCTACTCGGAACTCCTTGATTTCGTGTGGGTCTGTTTAGCCTTATCATTTGAAGGAATACAGGCATCTTACATTATTAACAAAACTTGTTAATGTGGCGCAATTTTTTGTTGGCCGTGAACATTTTGTAACAGCGTTATTTTATTCAGATACGTAATATGGTTTCGTGTATTTTCGGTGTTATTATGTTTGACTACACTCATGATAGAATTTTCACATGAACGGATAATCTTTTTCAGAAATAGAACAGTATGAACGATAACCGCTGACGTAGAATTTCATGTGACTCTCAATGAATTCACCTTTGTGCAGGTTCAAAGGGACTAAACAATTTTGCGTGTAGCTCAGCATTCCAACGCAACTGTCAGCAGAAACTGTGCTCATTTCTCTTTTGACCGAACAGAATCAGGTGAATGGGAAGGACGAAATCTCGTTTTGAAAGAAAAAGAATTTCTCTGGTAGCACTTAGTACGCGTCAAAGGAATTTTTCAGTTAATACGTGACATCCGACGCCATGGTGATCACAACCATCTGTAGGGAGAAGAAAAACATAAAAGATAATTCGTTGCTAACATATAATAATTAATTCTATAGTGATTAATAAAAAATTCTAAACAATGTAACATTTCTACCCCGAGTAGAATTTGACGTTCAGGTGACCGTGCATCGTGAAAAATTCTTACAATAAAACCAACCAGATGCACTAATTTCTCAAATTTATTTTTGGAATAAAACTCTACATGTTTCTAGGCGTATGAGGGATAAAACGAATTTGACGTTCAGGTGACCGTGCATCGTGATAAATTCTTACAATAAAACCAACCAGATGCACTAATATCTCAAATTTATTTGTGGAATAAAACTCTACATGTTTCGGACAGTTCCTCTGTCCACCAACAGGAGTTTTTCACTGTACAAAGAGCAATGGTATATGTCATAGAGGTTTGCTGCCAGCTTGCGAGCAGGATCAGGACGTTCCGTCCTTATCCTGCTCGCAAGCTGTCAGCAAACCTGTATGACGTATACCATTGTTGTGTGTACAGTGAAAAACTCCTGCTGGTGGACAGAGGAACTGTCCGAAACATGTAGAATTTTATTCCAAAAATAAATTTGAGATATTAGTGCATCTGGTTGGTTTTATTATAAGACCCCGAGTAGAATTTAATCCTCAACCAGCCGTTTCAAAACCAAACAAGCAAGTGCGTGATCCGGCTGGTGGACTGGAACATCACATTACGTACGACACTAAGAACGAAGAATTCTTTGTGCTGGAAGTTTATATAGCAAACATTTGGTTTTTATGATTTGTGGCCTAATGGCCTTATTGTATTACTGCTATTGTAAACGGGAATATTTTTTTGCAAGCGATTATACAAATGAAGTTTTTACCGGGTACGTTTAGTTCTTTGTGTATGAATTGTATCACAGTTTGCGGTATAAATTGTGCAAGATAATTTCGTGCTCCAATGCCTGATATTTCAGTAAGCTGATTACACTCTGGAGCTCAAAATTTGTTGCAACTACCAGGGTGCTGATAATTCCTTAGCCCGACCAGGAAGGAAACAAGCTCGGAAGGATGTCAGAGACGCGCGCGATTTCAACAACGTCGAGACTAGAGCTGTCATCAAGTTTATTTTTTCCTGTAAGGCAAGACGCCGAAGGAAATTCACGCCATTCTGACAGAAACATAAGCTTGTTTCCTTCCTGGTCGGGCTAAGTAATTATCAGCGCTCCTGTATCTTGCGCACTGCAGGCGAAACCAAAAGGGACGTTGATACATTATTTGCACGACACGGTCTTAAAACCGACAGTCACTGCTGATTCCTATGCGGAGCACCTGTCTTTCCATTACCAGGTTTTTTTTCCTGGGTTTCCCCAGTCTGTGCAGACAGACGTAATATTGCCTTAAAAATGGACATCAAATCCTCCCCACTTCATTATTTATTAATAACTTCACATTATATGCGGCATAACTTTTCTTTTTTTTTTCATGGCTTGCTAAACCTAGTGGGCCTAGGCTCCTCCTTGTCGAGAACTCGAGATAGCACTCAGGCACACCAGATTCAGTAGGAATCCTCTGGGCGAGTGATCGACACGTCGCTGGGACTTCTACCTGACAACATAAAATACTCACAAGAGACAGACATCCATGTCCCGGCGGGATTCGAACCCGCAATCATAGAAAAAGGCAGTTGCGGACCCACGCCTTTGACCGCGCGGCAACCGTGATTGGCGCTATGCAATTTGCAACGTTAAAAAACTTGTCCTGTTTATACATATCAATACACAAAGACACCAATCATCTCATCATTCTTTCACTGTCATCCATATCGAATTTCGGGAAATTCTGTGGAACTGGTCCAGGGAATGATAATATTCTTTTTCTGCCGAAGCCAACCGAATATGCGCCTTCCCTTCTGTGTCATCAGAGGGGGGGGGGGACATATCCAGTTTCCGAAAAGATGCCTTTATTTTTTTCATGCAAGACGAGAGACAAAATCTGAAAACCAAGCAGTCCAAGTACAACAGTGCCTAAAATCCTTGGAAGTTTTTGGAAGCTTTAGTTCATCCCACCCTTAGAGATTTTATTGTTAATTTCTGAAACAAACCTTGCACAACATGTCCTGTTTCAGCATCTGATGCAGCGCACGTAGGGATGTTACTTCTATGAAAAATAAACTACATTTACAAATAATCCAGCAGAGAATCATTCTCTAACATTTTCACGCAGAGACGGAGACCGGCACCAACTTGAGTTCTGCTCTGTCGCTGGTTTATATATAAGTCTGTTGTATTTTTATTTAGCTTCAGAGCGGGATGACTCTGCCTAGCGTTGCCAATACTTTCTATGCCTGCTCGCATACTTCATTAACTGGTTCATTTAAATATATATTTCCAGCGTGAATTGTAATAATTATTAAAGAAATTGTAGATTTCTTCATGAGGTATAAAAATACGCCTTCATTCATTTTGTAGCAATTTACTTTACGATGGTCATCCAGTTTATCTGCAAGTTAAGGCTACCAAGATATGTATGAGATGTTATTAAACATAAAAATTTTGCTGTGCGAAGAATTGTGTTCTAGTGGAAAAGATAGGAATGCTACTTTTAAATGACAACCTAACAGATTATAAGATAACCCGAATTAAAAAAAAAACTTGGCAAATGTCACAGCGAATTGATGAATAAAACAGACACAAACAATCACGTGAAGCAATGATCAACTGGTTGCTTTATTACTGAAAATTTGGAGTGCAGTAACTTATTTCTTGAAGTGAGATTTATGATGCAGGCGTATTGAGGTTTCAGAGGTCAATATATCCACTGAAAATTACACAGATCACATACGGAGCTGCATTATAAATTAATATATATTTCTTTTCTTTTATTAATTTTGTGCTAATATTAATGATCTAATATGTTGAAAATTTTCTAATTTTTACATTTAACGTTTTTAATTCATCAGAAAATACGTTAAAAATTGTCACTTTCAGTTGCATTTTGGATTCTTAGGAACAGAAAGGATTTATTAGTTTTTGTACAATACGACACTGGTTGACAGTCCGACTTGCCGTATTCCCTAGCCCGATGTTTAATTATCCCGTTCAAAGAGCCATTTGCTGTTCCCTCTATTGCACAAGGTTCATCCCTCACATGTCCTCTCATCCTGTACGAGTATATGTTAGATACACTTTATTATTATCCTCCCATCCAGGCATAGTTCTTTAAACTTGTCTTTTCTTTAGGTTACTCCACAAAAACTTCACAGTGCTGTGTGGACAGGATGTCAGAATAGAAATTACAGATATTTTGCATTGTGGGTCTTTGAAATTCTAGGAAAATTCTCTATTACGACTTGCTCTGTTGAGGTCATGTTGTCATAATGCGCGAAACTGTGAAGTTTCTGCGTCGGGTGCTGACGGTCTGCTCTGAATGTGTTTTTATAGCACTGAGCAGATGTTCAGTATCTAATTGCACAATGTGTTGCTGTATGATGACAGAGGAGGAAGTTATTTTAATTATGATGGAGTACTTGAATTATGTAACATTGCAAAGTTTTCCTAGCTTACGCCACTGGAAGTTGGTATGGCTTATGATATTCGGGAAGTGATGATTTAAATAAACCATAATAAAACCCTATCTGTAGAGGAATTGTAGGATAATACTCGCACAAATTTTAATTGTTAAAAACCGGTAGTTAGTGATAATTGCAATGTATGAAAAGCGTCCGAATTGGTGACACTTGCAACGTACATAAAGCCTCCGGATTGGTGAAACTTGCAACGTACAAAAAGCCTCATACTTTGTGACACTTGCAACGTACAATAAGTCTCCTAATTTGTGACACTTGTAACGTACATACAGCCTCCGAGTTTGTGACAATTGCAACGTACATAAAGCCTCCTAATTGGCGACACTTGCGACGTACATACAGCCTTCGGATTGGTGAAACTTGCAACGTTTATAAAGCCTCCGAATTGGCGACACTTGCAACCTACATAAAGCCTCCTAATTTGTGACACTTGCAACGTACATAAAGCCTCCGAGTTTGTGACAATTGCAACGTATATAAAGCCTCCGAATTGGCGATACTTGCAACCTACATAAAGCCTCCTAATTTGTGACACTTGCAACGTACATAAAGCCTCCGAAGTGATGAAGTTTGACATACGGCCATTAACGTAGACAGCCGGTGAACCCTTGTCTATTCTGTTACGCACCTTTTAGTTTTTCCCAAATTCTGGTCTAATACTAGTCTTATAAAAAGAAAAGCATAGTGAATAACCATAGTCACGGGGCATTGCGCGATAACCTCAGAGATAGTCGCTGTGACATTTTGAAAATTTATCCTTCCTTCCTTACCACTATAGGTTGTGCTATGCCTAATTCAATACTTTTTTTTAATCCACTTTAATATTTCAAGTTCACGTCACAGAAAAATCGGTGATGTAGTCGCTATTTTATTTCCGCGAATATTACGACACTGTTAACAGGCTCCTCTCCAGCCTGTCGTCCTTATTGCCTTGTATGCGTGACGTCTGTGTACTGGCACAAAATTTAGAAGTTTTATATTATAGTTTGGAATCCTGACATTCTTCTGTTTGTTGGAATTCCTTTTTTGGACCATTTACTGAAATGTAGAGAGCGAAAATATCCTTCGGTGTTGACGCGCTTCTAAAAACAAACAAACAAACAAATAAACAAACAAACACACTGAAGACGCACACGAAATATGTAAATAAATCTGCTGGGAGTGATGCAAAGTACTTGTGTCCTTCCAAAGCCGAAGAATAAGAAGACCATAGCCGTACCTCCAAAAGAAGGCCGATCATACAGGGGCTTATTGCCAAGCCTTTTACTTTCACTTCTCAATATGTCCGGACAACAAACAGTTACAACATTGTCCTCTATCCTAACTGTTCCTTTCAAATACGCAACAACGCAAATTATTCATGATAGTTTAGTAGATTCTGGACTCTATCGTGAGTAACTTTTGGTGTTCTTGTTTTCTAACTTCAGATATTTACAACTGATTTATATTTCTCAGAATACACAGGAAACGATATTTCATTATTCTTGGCAGTTAAGGCAAAAGACGAGAAAAGTCTCATGATAAACGAGGTGGTGAACTGCATGACATACGGACATATTCTGAAGGATTTCCAAAAAAAAAAGAAAAAAGAAAGAACACTAGAATCGTGCATATTAACTGTTAGGACATTAAACAATACAACTTAATATTTAATAAAATGCCCACGCTTTATTAACATTTCTTAAGAGGAATCGAAATATTTATTCTGACAGAAATCTCAGCTGTCCTTACATTAACCTAGCACTAAGAGTTACACAAAATTTAAGGAAATGTTAGGAAAGTGACTCTGACGTATTCTACACATGTAATGAACTGCATGGAACAGTGTCCTCTTGAAAAGCATGCAGTCTCGCAGTTGATCCGTACGTTTCCCACTATTTATGCAATCAAAATGTTTATTACCGCAATATATAAATAACCAACAATATGCACTTGAAATTTTATTATGTAATTCATTCATCATAAATATTGAAGTGCATCTGGTTGGTTATTTATATATTATGGACCTGATTAATGCACGGAAGATGGGGCATATTAAAAACAGCTTATTACTTCTTTTTTTTTAGAAACCCCTTATTCAGTCCACATTCCACTATACTGGTTTGGTAATATTCTATCCCTCTTATGATAAAACCAAACAGATGCGCTAATTTCTCACATTTATTTTTGGAATAAAATTGTACATGTTTCCGACAGTTCCTCTGTTCATCATCAGGAGTTTTTCACTGTACACACAACAATGGTGTATGCCATACAGGTTTGCTGACAGTCGGAAACATGTAGAGTTTTATTCCAAAAATAAATTTGAGAAACTGCTGCATCTGTTTGGTTTTACTATAAGAATTTATCACAATGCACGGTCGCCTGAACGTCCAATTCGTTTTATCCCTCCTACGCCTAGATTTTCCAAGCTGTCTTTTACTTTATGAACTCTAACCATAACTTCATATGCATTTCCCATCTTTTGCATGTGTGTTACATTTTCCGTCCCATCTCACTTCACATGATGGGCACTCTAACAATAATCGGCGAAAAGTGGAAAGGTTTGCCCATCCTTCTATACTTTCTCTTCCTTAAGTCATTGTAATGTTCTCAACGTCAAGAAGTGCGTTCTAAACAAAACTCCGTGGCCTTAGTCCGCACGCGAACTATACCGACAGAGCGGCCGCCGCCGGTCGGCGAAGTTAGTGCCAACTTTTGCGGATAGAGGGGTGTCACGTGGTCAGCGCAACGGG
>Ga0136643_10004736_pt1 | contig 18915 bp, 7 predicted proteins | sample TergutLab28metaG_FD_96883 | JGI IMG/M metagenome (GOLD analysis project Ga0136643, IMG submission 96883) | Labiotermes labralis P1 segment gut microbial communities from Petit-Saut dam, French Guiana - Lab288 P1 (version 3) (version 3) | ecosystem: Host-associated > Arthropoda: Insects >...
GGAGTACAGAACACAGTAAAGAAAATAAAACAGTACCAGAAAAAGTGGCTACAACACGTACAGAGAATGGACACAAACAGACTACCAAAACAAGCACTACAATATAAACCAAAAGGACGAAGGAACATAGGACGACTGAGGAAGAGATGGAGGGACCAACTTCATCTTGAGGACCAAGGAACAGGAAACATACCTAACCCTTCAGGAACGTGATGATGATGATGATGACCTTCAATATCATGTATATGGCAATAGTAAAACTTTCCAAGATAATCAATATACTTACCGTCATAACATTTCCAATCGGAATAAACGTAAAGCTTTCCCGCAACAAGTCACGAAGGCTCAGAGGGTAGATGGAATTTTGGGCTTCCATCCATATTCTGACATTCGGCAGAACTAGGACGGCAGAATTGTCAGCCCTACGTGTCTGCAGCACTTTACTCACAACGAAATTCCTTGTTACTCCTATCTATTAGTGAGAGGACCCCAAGACCACTGAATGCGGACAGATGGAACATGTCACTTGAAAATTTCCAAGGACACTACCGGCAATCGAACCCGAAACCTCCCGTCTTGTTGTTCCTCAACCAACAGCGCCACCGCTCGCTCGTTTTCGCAAATTTGCAAACGCGCCTAAAATGGAAATTATTGTGGTACACTAACCGAATATTTCATACAAATATGTCAAATCTCCGTTCCACTAAGTTAGGCATAGTGCATGTGGTACAACTGCCAAACGCTACAACGGAGGAGTCGTGGAAAAACAACGACGACATTTCTTCGCGTGGAAGTTCTGCCACCACAGGGTCTAGTTCAAGTTTAGATTTCAGATTTCCATTTGGTCAGACAGTTTAGAAATGCAGAGGTTAGGTTTAACACATTACCCAAACTATGATATGCCAGAGCAGATGAATATAAAGTTACAGGGTATATACCTCCTTGTGAAGCTCCGGCATTCTGTACTGCCTCGAAAATAGCCAGGTATGTCTTATAGGATACGAGCTGTCGAGAGGAGAATTGTAAAAACAATTGGTCAAACGTCCTTGATTACGTTTTATTATTGAGGGAGTGCTGTATACATGGTAAGTTATGACCTTTGTCTATAGCCTTAATATCTACATTTTGACGTAATTTTGAAGCATATGAGACAGTACCTATTTACACAAATTTAGATACCCTATAAATACACCTGAAATAAACTAACTCGATGGCAGTAGGAACCACTGCTAAAACAAATAAAAAACCAGATACATTCCTGAGCCAGTTCTATACTATTTTATCGCCTTAATCCAATTCTATTTTTTTTTTGTTAATGGTCGGATCCAACAAAATGTCCTACCAAAAGTGCCGCTTCATTTGAAGGGATACACCACCCACTGCCAGCAATCATATTCTGACTGTCAAGCGTGTAGCCAGACATTGCGCTGACTGAACAATACTGAATCTAAAATCAGTAGATAAACGGCCAAATATATTCTGATATCATAACAATTAATATATCAGAGCAAACCTAGTTTTACATTCAATAAAGAGACTATAATATTATAGTCAATATGTCCCCAAATAGAATAAAGTAAGGAGATGTTTCAGAAGGCCAAAAGTGATATGATGTGAACTCCGAACACGCCTCTAGCGTAAATACATTAATGTATTTATTCATCTGATTGTTTCCCTTAACAATCGGTATTTATCTCCAAAACCTTTATACCTACCTAGTGTGAACAACCCTCAGACAAAGAGACAGTATTTTTTGCAGAGAGAGAGAGAGTTGATGATTCGGAACTGAATTACTGCTTCACACGTAGCATGGCATGAAGGGCGTGGTCAAATCACAACTAAGGGGTGTGAGGATTTAAAAAATGTTTTGGGAGGAGAAGTATCCGTCCATCCATTGTCTCCCTCCTTTCAACCCTCTCCCGTCTCGTTCCATCACAATGACCACACCCCTCCACCCGCACACCCTAATTCTCTTTTCCCTTTTTTAGAGAGAAAAAATTGATTCCTGAATACAGAGTGTTACTCCGATGGATGCCGTGGGTTTGGGTTCTACATAAAAGAGCGCAGTACGTAATGGATGGGAGGTGTAAGTGAAGGTGAGAGTAGAGCACTTTCATAGCGATAAACCACGACGAGAGGCCAATAAATCCGATTCAAATCAAGCAATTAGTTAAACCACACTTTTGTCTACCCGTGTCGGCGAAACAAAAGAAAAGAAACGTAATCAAAAAGAGGGCATTTGGCATGGCAATTAACGCGATCGATATTTATTGCGGAGAGACTGCTGCACATGTAGCGCAAGTCACTTTTTTTGAAAGTTCATTTGTCCCTCTGACTGCAAGTACTATATTATTTCCAAATTCGATTTCACCGCGTACACGGAAAGGAGGGGGTGGGGGGTGGGTGTTGAAATACCTTCACTGAAAGTTGTCGGGCAAATTTCACTTCAGCCTGTAATATTTTTCCATGTCCAGAATATTTAATGGAATACAAGAATAAAACAATTACCAGTCTTTTAATGTGTATGGTGTGAAAGTTCGAAAGATAAGGTGATATAATGTGCAACAATAAAAAATCAAATTCAATTAAGTATGAAAAATTGAGAACATATGTTACTGTGAACTTTATTCATTTGTTTTAGATTTATAAGTCGTCTGTTTTAGTAGCGAGGTGTGCACAGTTCAGCGACAGGATAACCACTGAATATTACACTGAATATTAATTGAGTAATTACACGTATACTTACGAGGCTGAAGTTATAATTGATTATAACCTCGTTAAGATACTATACGATGTTTTGTCTTGGTAAAATACGTGAATTTGTGTAATTAGAAGGGTGTAGATGGAAGGAATTGTGGTCCGTTAAAGTCGTTATTCTAGCATTTATTTAGAGATGATGATGATGATGATGATGATGATGAAATACGAACTAATATCCGGAAAAAGATCAAAATACGAGATATTTCGCAAACGAAGCAGTACTAGCTATTATAAGGAACGGTAAAGCTAAAGGTAAAGCAGTACCGTTACAGGTCTGGATGGCCCAGGGTGTTCCAGGAAGTTAAGGTTCCCAGATTTCATGACAACAGCACAGGATGGTGGTAAGGTTGTCAGCCTTACGCATAGGCCGTCTTTACCCACAGGAAATGTTCCTGGTACTCATTTCTGTTAGAGGCTGAGTCGACCCCAGGGCCATAGTGCGATAGGAAGGATTTTATGTCAATGAAAAATTCCAATGACACCAGCTGGGATCGAACCAGCGACCTTCCGATTTGTAGCATAGCACCTTAACCACTGTGCCACAGTGGTTCCCCTCATAAGGCACGGGTCGGAGACAAATAAAAATACAATTAATATTACTGTGGGAAACGTTGGTATGACGGAGACTAGATGGCAAATTTATAGTAAAGTAGACCACAAAGAAAAATATTGTGGTAAATTGAATTTGACTAAAATAATGTCCACGGACAAAGCCATTCGGTACTGACTCCGGCGCTGCAGTGACAAAACACGAATTTCTTATATTTTCTTTGCAAAAAACATATGGGTATGCTGTACCGTTGCCTAAAATAAGCACACAAAAGTCAACAGCTCCACTAACAGGGTTGGTAAGTGCTTGAAAGCACCAAAAATCGATGTAAACGTGTCATTCCAATCTTACGAAAAGGTGTCCGAGTAAACTTCGATGTATGGCGTGGGAAACCATTTGTTACTAGCGAGGTACACGTCACAAATTTAATTCGTTTTAATTGAGTCCGGATTTCGCCACCTCAGAAGATTAATTGGCTGCCATTTTTTCATAGATTAGACAAACAATATTGACCCTGAAAAAAACTCGAATAAAATGAATTGTTGAAAGATCTTTCAAATTATCGTTGGAAGAACTGAATACTGTGATTAAGTAAACTGAATTTAAAACGCAACGCAACGCCGCAACACATCGAAAGTACCCGTAGATAGTCCGATAAAGAACAATAATTTTCTGCAAAGCGATTGGCAACATAGTTAAAACCACGTCTGCTGAATCACTCTATTACACTCTTCATCAGTGCTCCATTAAATACTCTTGTGAATTTATTTTGTTCTCGGTTTCAGTAACTGCTTCATTAGCACAGCGTCATGTAAAAGAAGAAAGAAATGTATTCGGACCAAAAGCAATACTTCTAGAATCACAGGAAATTTTGAAAAGAAAGACATCGATTTTTTGCGATAAGACTGCGTCTTCCATTGAGAACACAACAAAAAGCCAATTTTTCAACAACAAGTAATCAGAATCTTCAAGAGTGGAAGGAGCACAATTTTAAAATAGTACAACAGTAAAGTAATCTCATGCTGTGAAGTTCAGAAAATGATCTACCGCATATTAATTCTTCCGCCCAAGCAACGAAACAGGCTTTCCCTTTCAAAACACCACAAAGACCAAAGTCGAACACTAAATTGCGAGTCAACTTTAGTACGCTCCCAAATACAAGCAAAATGTCGCAATACAACGATACGAGAATCCCCAGCTGACACATATGTAAAAGCAAAGGAACCTTGATGTACTTGAGAGTGACTGAAACAGGTGACATTATATTACATTTTAGGCTATTACAGAAGCTTTGGTGAAGGTTAAACCTTACGAAAAATTAAAGAGCAGTGTAAATTCGAGTATGTTTGCTGATGTTCCTATTCTTTTATTTTGCCGACTCGTATCTATAAACCTAAGAATTAAAACGTGAAAGTACTTCCTGTCTACAGGGGGATGTGAAATTTTGTCTCTCGTCTTAAGGACAGACTATAGACAAACTGCTAAGCAGAATAACTGGACCTATAAGAGCAAGAGAACAGGAAAATGGGTCAAGTGTTCCGCGCGAACATAATTAGTGAACATCGGCTGTTTATAACTAGTGTACAGGTCTACGGGTGTCGAATGTTTGGGCGAAGAGGTAAAAGTGTCCGTGTGTTTAATGAGGCGAATTTTGAAATGGTGTAGAAACACAGCCACGGTCTTTCTTGATCTCGGCACTATCTGATTAGTACCAGGCTCGGGCCGCCTAATCTCCTGAGAAAAGAGTCTCCATTGCCCGTTGGATAGAAGTATGCGTAGTCCCCAGCGGTATTTCGTATTCTATGAAGAAGAGAGAAGTCTTGCTCCAGCCAAGAATGTAACTCTCCCTATATCACTGCACAGTCCGTAGTTTCTTTGCTACGCCAACTGAGTTATCAAGAGAGTAAACACAGATGCACATATATTCAGAATTATTTTGCAGTTGCATTGTCCTTTTCGTGGGACGAGTACGTCTATTGTTCACAGCAAGAGGACTAACTGGAAGAGGGAGAGGGTTTGTATCCTTTAGGCATTAGCCTCCGTTTCAATGTAGTGCATATGCTTCAAATGTATTTCCTGTTGATTATAAAAGGTTAATAGCTTGGTGTACCCACTTTGGGCTCTGCAGACATCAATCTACATGTTGCAGTTCCGAGCCTAGGAACTCGTCAGTGAGACTGCTCATTAAACGGTGTTAACTCCCAGACTCTGCAGGTACTGACCTACAGGTTACACAGAGCCGCGCGGCACATTACAAAGCATACTGTTGGCCCACGACCGAGACTCGATGCTACGTTGCTACGGTGATCAATCAAAGCCCCCCGATAGCAGTTGTGTGCCACTCGGCCGGAGTGAATCACTGATGTGTCACACAGAGAAAAATATCCCCAAGCTGAGAATAAATATGCCAGCGGTGTGGTCTGAACGATTGATGAGGCCGCCTGCCGCCCCCCCCTCCAATCTATACCACCCTTCTTCAATGAAGTGTAATCTTCCGTCTCATCCAAGGGCCCACAGTCATCCGCTAAACACTTAAGAGCAGAGGGAGTTTTAGAGTAGTGAACCCCAAATTTGAAGGCGTATACTTAAGTATCCCGCGAAATATTTCAAACTGAAATGGAGTTTTTAAATTGTACGGTTTACCGCACTTTATTGGTGTAATCAAATGAAGGACGACGAGATAGGCGAGAAATTGTAGAAGGATGTGGAGGATGAGAAAAGTGTAATATAAAAATCCAAGCGGAATGAAGTGGAACAGCAAGACACTGGGACCGGTTTTTGTTTGGATCTCGTCACGAGTCTTTATATTACATAATTAAGAAAACAATCAGGCGAATAAATTTCGCGTCCTAAAGAAAATATGTAGGATTGATTCATTAATCAGTCTGTACCTACACTCTGCTGACGATTCGGAACATATATGATACGGTACGACTGAGCAGATAACATTGTATTACTTGTTTGTCTGAAGACGTGCCTGAACCTCGTTCGATATAAAGCAAATACTCGTATATCATCAGTAAAACGGCGTAAATCGTTTCAAGCTTCTTCCACCTCCATGGATTTTGGCACTCCATCTTCCCGTTGGTCGAACTACATTTCTTCCACTGGTCAGAGTGTGTTCTTAAACTCAACATATCATTCATTTTTAATAAACGTTATGCCCTCTTGCAATTAAAATCCACAATAATCTAAATGAAATATATTCTACTGCTTATTAATACCTGTGACCCTCAAGTCTTTGTTAACCCATGCCTAAAGAAATGAAGAGCCGATTATATTCAGAGAATTCGGGCTACCATTCGGTCCAGACCTTTAGTCTTCCATTTCGCTGTCTAAGAAGATAAAAATTATCATAGCAAAACCACAATTTTCCTCTTTTTTGTAGGTGTGAAATTTTGTCTCTCGCTTGAAGGAATAAACACGACCTGGGGGATTTTGAGAATAGGAACCAGAGGAAGATATGCGTGGCTAAGAGGGAGGCAGTAACAAAAGGCGCAAAAAGCTGCTTTATGAGGAGTTTCATGATTTGTACTCCTCGTCCAATGTGACTAGAGCGATCAGATCAAGCAGCTTGAGATAGAGAGGGCACGTAGCATGTATGGGGGAGAAGATAAATGGTTAGAGATTCTTGGTTGGAAAGATTAAAGAAAGTGCTCGCACAGAAGATATAGGAGTAGATGGGATGATAATATTAAAATGAATCTTAAAGAAATGAAATGGTTAAACTGAATTAATCTGGCTCAGGGCAGGGGCAAGTGGCCGACTCCTAGAAACACTGTAACGAAACTTCGAGTTTCAGAATATCCAGAGAACTTGACAAGATTAGGAATTGTTACCTACTCAAAAAGACTCTGAACCATGGAGATAGACAACTCATTAACTCTTGTTACGAGTACATATACAAGTGAAGGACACAACTGTAATGCTTGTTCACTCAAGTCAAAGCTCTTGAAGACAGCAATTCTCTAATACTGTCAATATTTTGGTCAAATTTTGGTTTTGAAATGTGGTCCTGCAGAAGGATGGAGAAGATCAGTTAGACCGAGCGTGTGTATAAATGAAGTATTACAAAGAATCAAGGAGGAAAAACTTCCGCATACAACAAAAAGAAAGACGGTTAACTGGATTGGTCACATCTTGCGTAGGAACTGGCTTCTAAAACACGTTACTGGAGGGAAAATAGAAGTGACGATGAATACAGGGAAGAAGACGTAAGCAGATACTGGACAACATAAAGTAAAAAGAAACGAGAAGACCCTGGACAGCGGAAGAGGAAGCATTAGAAGGCACAGTATGGAGGGCTCGCTTTGAAAGAAGGTATGGACCTGACATAAAACAATATTATGATGATGCTGATGATGATGATGACGACGACGACAAAGTGTTATGATGAAAGTGTTTAACAGTCACTAAAAGAATTTTCGTATCTTCTTTGGATGCACTCACTCTTACAACAAAGTCGCCAAGTCTGCTATACGGCAGAAACCATTCACATTTGCGGGTGTGTAATAATGTTTTTTAGTTCCTTTACACTTTGCTCCTAACGATAAACTTAAAACAGTGTTGTTTAAGGAATATATTTTACAATTAATAAGCTGTATGTTTTGTGTGAAATGGCCAAACGGTCGCAGGACATTTTTGCCTGAAAACGTCTGACTCAGATCAAGACGACATATGTGACTGTACGAACGTATGTAGTTTACCGTACAAGACACTGCAGTTCCCTAATGATTTGGTTTCTTTTCAGTATAAAATCTGTAAATCACGGTTTTCTGCTTTAAATAATTGTTCTGACAAGAACAGCTCTAGAATCTGCATTTTAGGGTTCTCTACTGAACCGAGAGGGAGAGTGCAGGAAAAAAAATAACTTAGTAGAGCCAGGAGAATGTTCGCTTTTATAAAATTTACAGCCTGCCTGTTCGATCACATTACCACTCCTAGATCGCATAGCAAGTAATTACAGCAATCAATGGCAGCATTCAACGAAGTGGCATCGGACATCCATCAGGCTATGTGCTTCTTTTGTTTCGCAAAGCAATGAAGCGTAATCAGCGGCACACGCTGTAATGAAACACATACCGTATGTACATCTGAAATGCGTGGACTTTAACGTTCATGCCTCCCAGTAAGCCTTTGTGCGTGATGCTTAGTCAAATGAAGCTTTCTGTTACATTTTCACATAAGGCACAAAGGTGGTTTAGTTAGCGCTGATTTTTGGATTATTTAACGACGTCTTGTTGAATGCACAATTTACACAGTGTCTAGAGGAACTATATTTATAAATGGTAGAATTATACACAAAAACACATCACCACGACAGTCAAAATAAATAAAAACACATCTGAAATCAATGAGACAAGTCACAAAAGAAAGACAGAGCCGTCTCCGAGCCACACCTCCAGAATATGATGCTGTATCAACTGCTTAATCTATATGGTGCAGAAATTTGAACAAATTTTAAAGTTCATCAGTCTTATGTTTTCTGGAGCCTGTCGTTATTTTACAATAAATGTCCACGGAATAAATATATCACACCGTATAAGTAGAACAACCCTGCATCAAGTTCAACGCTGAAGTCCTTTTTGCCACCACGTATACATTCTTGCATTCATTTATTCTTATTTTTTTATTTATTATTGTTTATGGTTTATGACGCCGTCAAAGTCTCAGATTATGCACTATCCAGTCGTATGATTGGCACAAGATAACTGGAAATAATTTGGAAACAAGCAGTCGTGACCTTTAGGTATTATGGTGACATTTGCCTGGAGTATCTGAGAGAAACTAAAAAAAAATCAGTCAACATCGCCAGTACCTCAACGAAGATTCGAACCACGAACTTCCAGAAGAATAAATGTAAATAAAAAAACAGGAATGAATAACAGTACTCGAATTCATGAGAAAAATGGAATTTTGTGACCTCTGTAACTCATCCCTGAAACAAACGCAAATCCATGGAGGAAAGCTTACCTTTCCAATTTAAATTTATCCCTCTGTATATCATAGAGGCATACACAAGCGTAAAGGTAAAGCTCCACTCATTCTTAACGTCGATAGTAAATGAGCCTTGAATGGACAAACTTACCCTTCGGCACGTCACAAAGAAGAAGTTACTACAAATGCAGGTAGGTCGCAAGACTCTCATAGTTGCTGGATAGGTTGGTGGCGTTTGAAATTTAGACCGTTCCCTGTCAACGGCAGCAGCCATGTGGCCACACCTTTAGTTAATTCGGTCGTGACACTGCAGGATGCAACGCATCACGCAGTGCGTGAATTCACCCACCAACCACATTTATAAATTGTTAGGAACAACAAATTTATTTCCCCTTTTAAATCTACTTCCACACATACCTCTCTCTGTCCACCAGATGGGGGCACGATTCATTCTCTACTGAACACTCCCACGAAATTCAACTACATCATATTTGTCAATACGAATACCATGTACACACTGTCCCTGTTTTTGAACCCTGAAACAGGGACCAGTAATGAATTCGGCAGGTCTTTGCTCCAAACACCACCACTGTCGGCTTTCCATTTAGGGGGAAATTTCCGAAGAGAGTCTATATATACGCACGTTTTAGCATAGAGAAATAACCATATTCTCCTAAGCGATACGAAGATATGATTGGAAACAGGAATATACATCAAGGACTTCGCTTAAAAACAGACAATTTTTAATTATTAGGGAGTTAAATATAAGACGCGGGACCTTGCGAGGAAAAATGAATGCTGTGAAATAAGAAGGTACTTGTGTTTGGTACAGGTACAATACCATTACCAGGATATTTAAATGTGGGACGAAAGAGAGGGTATGCAGAACATGAATAGACTTTTTGTTGGAAGATTTCTAAGCGCCTAAAAAACAAAACTTGTGAGGAAAATAGAAAAATATGACTGGTTCAGGATCGTACACAAGCACAAAGTAACCCAAATCACGTCCCATTCCACAACAACAAAAACGGAACAATCCGGCCTTTGATGTTTTTGGAGTACTAAAATAATCTTTTGGGAGACGTTTCTCTTTAGAAAATAGAAAAAATCGGCTGGCGGGAAGTCAAGCGAATAAAATTGGTGGCTTATTTCCAACACGCCACCACTCGCCAGGAAGGGCTTCACGATCACGACAGAATACACAGGTCATTTTCATGCCAAAGAAACCAACTGTCTTTCTACAGAAGTTGTGGCATCGCTGTCGAAATGCACGACAGTAAGCTTGCTAGCACTTGTAGGCAGAATTAACCCTGCACTTCTTTTACTTCCAGGACAAATTCTACATATTTCACTTACTCCTTATTTAAAGAAATATAAACATCGTTTTGATTCTCGAGTTCTGCGAGCCACAATGATGATGTATTTGTTCTCCACTTTGTGCTCTGACATTTAGCTAGGGTGGAACAAATTTCGCTTATACCTTACTCTTTCCCGAAAGTTAAAACATAATCTGAAGTATCATCTCTGGGTTAATATGCAGTTGATCTTCCATCAATAGTATGATTACTCGACCGTTTCTGAATACCTTTTCATAAATTTTGTAAATGTTTCCGGGTTTTGCACAATTTACAGCCGCCCACTGCATGATTATTGTTCAAGATCGTCATGTCGCTGTTTCAATTTATTCAACTAATCGAAGAAAAACATAAGATATACAGCTTCCTTTCTATAAGGAGCTCCAAGCAATTCGTATGTTCCTATAGCTATCTTCTCGAGTCTGGAAGGAGATCTGTCCTTCGTTTACTGCCCAACAAGAACACGTAAAGATAGGCATTACGCACAAAGAGCTACGGATGAAATAAATGGGCCAAACCTCGATTCTCACAAAGACGTAGCAATTATAACATTAACAAACAGAAATTAACTAGAACTGGTCAGATACCACACTATGCTTGCGAAATATTAGTCTCGAAATCCTGCCCTTTGACGTCGTAACTGAAAAAAAAAGTCCAGGCTGAGCGTTTCGTAATTAAACTACAGTGACGCCCCACAACGTCGTACGTGGCTCTGAGACCAGCGACGTCTATCGAGACGATGAGAGTCGAGAAAGATTTTGCGACAAACACAATGTTAAAGTGGGGAGGCTCGTACTAGGCGATCTTTTTGGATGAAATAAATATATATCCGTTAAAAAAGGTAAAAGGTAAAGTGACCCCGTTACAGGCCCGGCGTGGCCCAGAGGGTGGGTAAAGGTATAGCTCTACTCTTCCATGACCGCAGCACTAGAAGGGGGTGAGTGGTCAGCAGCACGCCCCGGCCGCACTTTACCTCCGGGAAAGACCCGATACCCATTTTACAGGAGGCCGGGTGGGTCCCAGGGCCGATCTAGACGGGCGGAAAATCTCGTCCCCACCGGGATTCGATCCCGGACCGTCCAGCCCGTAGTCAGTCGCTATACCGACTGAGCTACCCGGCCTACACATATATTCATACTTACGAAAAATACAGAAGGAACATTTAGTGACAAACAAATGACATTTTATGGAGCGGGCTCTTTCTCTCCAACTGTAGGTCAGTCACCTGGGTAGGCATATCCATCATCTAACATCAGAGGTGGCAATGCACGAGGCCCTAAAATAACTTGAATAAATCAAGAAACGAAGCCTGGCGAGAAAAATATCTTTCCTTCTTTTTCAGAATATCCTCACAGCAAACAAGCAAATTTACATTATCCTTATCGGGTTTTTGCTGGTCGCTACTCTCGAATCAATGCCCTCAAACACTTTGAAGCCAGCTTCAATAAATCCAAATCCCTCAGTAAACTTTGAAACCGTCATGATCCTCTCCTCAGGCGCAGTTTCAGGCTCCGCCGCTTCTTCAGGGACACTTTGGTTCCGAAGTTCAATAGGGCTGTTGAGCGTGAGTTAATGAATGGGAATTCAGCAACTCGAAGACGTACTCAGTACCTACGTACTAATTAGCGCGTTCGGGTTAATATATTGGATCTGAAAAAATGGCGTAATTGCGGAATACCACAAGCCGAAACGACGTAAGTCGGGAGACCACTGTATACACAATGCATAAACTCTCAGAAAAGCGGAAAATGGGAGACTGTTAGTCAGAAAGCAATGTCAACTGCGTAATAACAGTTTTTCACGGGAAGATGACAGTCATTTGGGTGATATCTGCAGAAGCAAAAATTTCGTTACCATGTTCCAAGTGTAAGCCACTGGTTCATGTATTGGGCCAGCTTCAACCAGTTTAAGTCCCCGCGACTTGTTACTTCTCGCCTACTACATTATGGTTCCTCATCTAAGCCTAGGTCCCAGGAAGTGGAATCGTACCTTCAGGGTCTCCAACCAGAATTCTGTAAGCATTTGTTATTTCCGCAATTTGAGTTTTAATGACAACCTGAACGACGGTATACTCCTTGAATTCAACGCTCAAGCAGACCAGCAGTAAAACCGAAAATCCTCTGTGGTTAAAAATTTCTTGTGACCTGGAATTTTACTTGTTATCAGAGCATACAGCTCCTCTTTGCAGTCAATTCTGTAAGCCCAAAAATTATTTATAACTTTCACCAACTCAACCCTTCTCAGTTAAAACTTGTTAATCTTCAAAAACAGATAGGCCAAGAATCTCCACTTCAATCCTCTGTTTTGCTGAAACTTCCTTCTTGTTCGGCAACACATTACTCTAACCAGAAAGATAGGCTGGAACAGCAATGAACGCAGTATCCAGCGCTGTAAACGATCCATCACCAAAGCACACAATTATAATTTAACATCTGAGCCAGCTTGAATTATCTATGAAACATCTCAAATACTGAATGCTACTTTTATCTTCAATGTGACGCCGTGTAGTCCGGAGAAAATCTGTCGACGTATCAGAGAAAAATATTGCCCCATATTTAGGTTGGAATATGAGATAAAATATTCCTCCGAAAAACCTTTATTTTTCTACCATACTGCACGGAATCATGCTGTAAAAGATGGTAAACGTCATACACATCGCAGTCCAAATATCAAATATAAAGAGTTAAATTATGCTGCCCGATGTCCACAAAGACCTTGAGACAGAAAATATCTCTCAGAGAACTTCCTGGTAGGATGAACCAAAGCAGAATTTAATACTGAAAGGAACTCGTTGTGAATAATTATAAACCATGAATAAAGTCACTCAATTATTATACCAACCACTGCACATATATAAATTTATAAAATTTACACATTAAAACATTAAAAACGCTCCGACATGTTTCGGTCCTAGGACCATCATCAGGGAGCTAAATCGTCCTTGCTAAAGTTACACTATTAAAAGTCACATTAATTTCACTATTCCAGTTGGGTATTGTGGCAGCATGCCGTGTTGTGTTGTGTTGTGAAGAGTGCCCTGTTATGGATGTGCGTTCTGTGTTTCGTTCATTATCACGCAAAGAAACACAGAACGCACATACGTAGCAGGGCACTCTTCACAACACAACACAACACGGCATGCTGCCACAATACCCAACTGGAATAGTGAAATTAATGTAACTTTTTATAGTGTAACTTTAGCAAGGACGATATAGCTCCCTGATGGTGGTCCTACGACCGAAACATGTCGGAGCGTTTTTAATGTTTTAATGTGTAAATTTTATAAATTTATATATGTGCGGTGGTTGGTATAATAATTGAGTGACTTGACAACATGCACGGTATAACAACGAAAACATGAATAAAGTAATACGGACAGAAAAAGAATCGTGATTCAATTGAAGGTATTCACCTTCCGAGAGAAATCAGGACGGACAAACAAACAAAAGTCTTCCTCTGATGACAGATCCATAGCTTCTTCCAACGCGATTTATCCATACAGGGCGATAGAGTGCTTCCGCTTTCAATTTAAAATACACTTTCGATGTCCTTCAGGTCATCCATTATCTGTTTACGTCTTCTTCCTCGTCTTCCTGTCACTTCTATCCTCCCTTCTTTCTTTCCTACAATAACATGTTTTAGAAGTCAGTTCCTGAGCAAGAAATGGCAACCCAGCCAGCCTTGCTTCTTTTTATTATATATAGGATATTGCTTTCCTCCTTTATTCTAAATAATACTTCATTTTACACACGATCGGTCCAACTGATCTCCATTCTTTTCCAGCACCACATATCGAAAATTTACAGGTATTTCTGGTAAACGAAAACATGAGGTGAAAGTATCTGGAGTCTACTGTCATAAAATATACTGTTCAGTGTAATACGAGATACTGATTTGTGATTCTGATTATATATGTGATTTGTATATTGAAATATTTTTATCGAAAAACAGCATCCATTTAAAAGGAAACTTTGGTTTCCATTCTAGCCGAAAGCGCTACATTTTTTACGTCAAAAGTACAGAATCAAAAAAATTATAAAGAGACAAAATTAGGTAAATTCTTGAAAAAAAAAACAAGTCTTGAAACAAGCTCAATAATCTATCCCGTAACAAAATAATACATGTTGTCTGTTAATATACTTCATAATATCCATGGAGAAGCACTTCCTGCAAAATGTATAGCCGTATATCAGAAAATAAGTTTATAGCAAAAATAATATGTATTTCCTCCTCAATTTGCGACTGAAATTCGCTTCTGCTTTGGTGTCCAACACAAAACAGTACATGTACGGCAAACTTACTTCAGTTTATGTTATATTTATGAATCAGACATAGGTCAAAGGCTTCCGTTGTTATGAAATGGCGTGCGTGATGGGAGGAGCGATGGTCCATTCCCTGCGGCACGTTTTCCTCATGCTGGAAATCGTTTTAATTTCGTTGAGACTGCTCTTTTAAACCCTTTAAGCCCCATGCTCACCGTTTCGTCCCCTGAGTTCTTGTGTGTGAGTCCACAAACCGCTTTGTTAGGTCACGGATTTCATCAAGCTATGATGACATTGCTCACACTGTCATGCCAATGCAAAAGGACCATAAACTTTCGGTACCAGGCAGTAATAATAATAATAATAATAAGGCCTATAAAGCCTGTCCCTTTATTTTAGGCACTACTAATAGCTAAATATTTAAGCGTCATGTTGCTTTTGATAGCAGTATTTCACTACACCTATACCTTCTAAACGGACAAATTTCAAAGAAATAGAGTTAGTAAAGAAATGGAAATATAGCCATAACTGATTGTTACTTAGAATACCAAAAATCACCACCATTTACTGCTATTCCATCAACCTTCATCAATTATTATTATTATTATTATATTAATAATACAGGAATAAACTATGGTTTTCGGGCAGAAGAAACAACCCTTACTTCTTAACGGAACAGACTTATAATCCCGCATATCCGTTGCTATTACAGCGCTCTATTTGTTTGAAGAACTTACATCAGAGCACATCTTAACCAATATCAGTCAAACCATGCTGTCGCTTTTATAAAAATGTAAACATTATAAGAAAATAAAGAAATCGGGTTGTGTCAATTAACAGAAATCTGTTCCTACTTCTTACACACTGACTCTGTGTACGTTACACTTTCTGGGCTATAACATGAAAGTTTCGTATTGGGCACAGCTTGTAACTGTTCACTTGAGAAATGTATCCCGTACAAAGGCTGTAGATAAATTTATAATTTATCTCTGCACCTAAAGTTATGGCCTACCTATAACTTTTTTTAGTTTTTGCCATCGAAACGACAGCAAAAAAAAAATTTCAACTGTCGCCACGATCTACAAACACATCATCCTCTCAGAAGTTTCATATTTTCTAATGCATGTCGACGTAGGTCGCTGCAGTGCCCAAAAAGAAACGGCTCTAATGTTGCTGTTGCTTCATAAAACTGCGTGCCCGATATATTAAAATTAACGAAATTGAGAAATTAAAATAATAACATTGGGTTATAGGTCACTGGCACAATGTTCACGCCAAACTTCGTGGAAATGCATCAAGTTGTTCGGAAGTTAAATTCTATACAAAGACCTAACAAAGGGAGCAATTTTTTTTATAAGACCACTGTTTTCATTTTCTGGGAGAAAAACAACCTTACCGGATGAGAAATGCCTAGTTCCTTTTCGCAGACTTGTCATATCATTACCATAAACATAAGAAAGGTACAAAATACTGTGGAATATGTTGCAAGAGGAGAGTAGGGCTATTGTGATTTTTTCGACTTTATTATCTCATTAAATGACAATAATAATCTCTTAGGTGAATAAGGGATGACAGCCAAGATGCTTGTATTTTTTAAGCCGCGATCATTTGACTGATATTTCTGAAAAACGGCGCGGTGCTAGTCAATTCGTGAGGACGGCTGTCTTCGCCGTTTCCACCAACCGCCTTTCAAAGTGACGCAAGTCAAAAGCAATCATCGATGTTTCTACCTTATAAAGTCGAGAACTGTTACGTTCGCACTACTCGTTTATACGTGACGAACAGAGAACTGACTTGTGTGTGGACAAATAATGTCATTCAGTACGTCGAGTGGACAAGTACACGAGTGGTGGGAACGCTATCACAGCGACCAGGCAAATATTTCTCACCTGCACCCGAGTATGAATGTTTGTGTAAATAAATCTTTTGTGGGAACAACACGACAATTACAGTTCATCGTGTAATGTTAATTAGTGCAATTTTCAAATCCACCATTCGTTGGAAAGCGACTTTGTTGGAATTTGTAACTGTTTCCGGTAAGTAATTCATATTTTACCATCATTAAGCGTACTGAAAACTTTAACAGGAATTGTTGGAACTATATATATCACATTTGGCCGTACCGCACTGTGACATATTCTCTGCGTTAAACAGTGTGGGATGTACTTTTAAAAGTGATTTCTCGGAATGTCTACGATACTAACTTCAACAGCTTTCCAAAGACAACTACTTTTATACGAATACTGAAATAGGTCTATATAACATACTTGATACGACAATAAGCAAAAAATGATGCTGCCTTTTGTATACGCCCCTTTCTTCTTCTTTCTTCGGCAAAGGGGTAACGCTGCAATACCGACTCATTTTTCTTTCCACTTCATTTTGTTGCCTGACTCTTCCGCTTCTATTCGTAAAGTGCAGACCACACACATAACAGAAGAGACAGACGGTGAGAAACTTATGTACAGATATTAAATGAATTCTGTAGTAAATAATTACGTGTGTGATTATATTATGTGAGAAACGGACCTTTTGAGTGTCCTGCTATGGCTGTCAAAGCTCTAAATTGATAAAATCAGTAGGGAGTACTACATATTCTAAGGATCTATTACGTTGTTTTAAGAGTTGTTTGGTTTTTTCTACATTTCCAGGATGCAGAAATTCTGAGAAAACAAAAGCAGTGGACCGAAGAAAATGTGACAATCCATGATGGTAGCACAAAAGAATAATATCTAAAAATACCTCGAATAACATTTTTTTGTTGTGTGTAACAGAGCTCGTTCAGCCATGAGAGTTGTCAGTAAAAACAAAAATTAAGGATAAACGCAATTACATGAAATGAACTACGACAGAATTTGGTGAACAGAAACGGCGACGTTCATATGGCTTGAATATGACCGATTTGATTGGAGTGTAATAGGAGAGCGCTGACTGACAGGAATGGCATCTGTTGTGGCGTCAGTCAGTGACAGCAGGAGTATTTTGGCTGTACCACTTCGAGAAGGAAATAATTACTTAATGACAATAAACACATATGAGTAGCTAATTCTTCAAAGATTTAGCAACAGAATTCGAAGATAACTGTTTAAACTAGAAATGCCTACGGAATTTTGCGGAATTACTTTTGTTACTATTTCAAAACTTCCATGTTTTGAAAAATTTTAAATCTGCGCAGACCACAAAAAAACGGGATAGTAACTGTGACAGGATTTTATGTAAATTAAATAATAATAATAATAATAATCACAAAATCTGCCATTCACTTATCCCCCGCCTTTGAATGCAAATATACTATAACGGAATTCGTTTCATCTAAATTTCAATTCACAACAGCAGTTAATACGCTGACTTGTCTACAGCCAAGTCTGACAGGACATACATACGAAAGAATCAAACAAACGAATCCGACAATGGTACCTCTCCATGCTAGATAACCAATACTTGAAATGCAACAAGATTTTGGGAACAAAACAAAAAATTTATTATGTGTGTGTGTGTGTGGGTGTGTGTGTGCTTAAAGTGTTTTGGTATTTTTCCTAGGACGAAAATTTACTAAAACACATATCACCTGAAAAACGTACTGCATTTTACTGCGGACAGGGAATGTTACAACAAGATGACACAAACACAGAACAAGGAAGCATATGGCGTAGATACATCTATATATATAATTCAGACGGAATATAAGAAACACATTACAGCTGAACTATAGGAGATTGTAGGAAAATATTCCAAAATCAACCGACATTTTGACTACTAGAAAGAATGAACGTTATTTGTTTTATATACATAGTGATCTTTAGACACAAGTTACTGTGCATCATCGATTAAAGTCACACTGCATTTCGGAGATCTGAAGATATTTCGCATGGAAACGTGGCACTCAATTTTAGCAATCTACGTTTGTTAAAAATGAAATTAAAGTTTATATCATCTGCAAGTATAAGACAAGTTATTACTCTGATGCACCGGAACAAAAATGTTTCAAAACAACAGAACAAATTATAGACTGCACTGGAATATAGACACAAATGGATACTACCACACGTTA
>Ga0136643_10004741_pt1 | contig 18908 bp, 13 predicted proteins | sample TergutLab28metaG_FD_96883 | JGI IMG/M metagenome (GOLD analysis project Ga0136643, IMG submission 96883) | Labiotermes labralis P1 segment gut microbial communities from Petit-Saut dam, French Guiana - Lab288 P1 (version 3) (version 3) | ecosystem: Host-associated > Arthropoda: Insects >...
GAACACCCTGGGTCTGTAATAGGCCTGTACTGGGATTGCTCAGAACCAAGCAAGTTAATTAGCTTAGTGAAACACTCTTTCTTATCCCAGCATTAAGGAAGTGCAGTTGTTATTGACCCCACAGTGCTGAATATGTGTAATATTTTAAGTTATATTTGTCAAGGTAGTTTTAGAAGATCAAATGTTTAATAAGAATGTGGCATTGTGTCTTTGTGCAAATATTCCTGTATGTTTGTAAGGAATGTGGGGACTCATCTTCAGAGTCTGGTGATCCAAGAAGAATAACCATGTGGAAAGAGAGGGTATAATTTTATATGTGTGAGTGGGACAATGGAACAGTGAGACAGAGCAGGTGGTGAGCAGGTAGAGGTGGTAGGGAACTGTACTGGGTGGGGTCTTGGTGCAGATGCTGGGTTGGGTGTGTGGTCAAGCTGCATGGAAGGTGCCATACAGTTATCCCAACCATACCACCAAGACGCAACACAGTGCAGATCACTGCCACCCCTGCTGCCTCACTCTATCCTTTCTCCACCCATGCTTACAGAGTTTGCTGTACGTTTCTGCATAGTTGTTGTTCTTTGACCAGTAGACCCTGAAGATGAAGGCACTTCGTTTCTTCGAAACATCAGAGGATATTGTGTATTGACATAGCATCACATCTCAGAAGACTTTATAGTCTTAAACAACACAACACCACAGTGAGATCCTCAAATCTTGCAAGGCAGTAGCAGTTTATCATAAAAAGTATGTTGGCAGCAATGGAACATGATGAATAAACCATATTAACCAAATCTTTCATGTAATTAGCTTTTCATTTTAATTTGGGTAGTGGCATTACTGTGACTGCCTCTGTGGTCTAGTGGTCAGAGTTTCTGGCTACAGATAAAGAGGTCCCGGGTTCGATCCCCGGCGCTACCAGATTTTCTGATTAGTAGTGGGTCTGGAACGGGGTCCACTCAGCCTCGTGAGGTCAATTGAGAATCTACTTGAATGAAAAAAGTAGCTGCTCCAGGTCTAGAAAACAGAGATTAACGGCTGTGGGGACCCGTTGCGCTGACCACGTGACACACCTCTATCCGCAAAAGTTGGCACTAACTTCGCCGACCGGCGACGGCCGCTCTGTCGGTATAGTTCGCGTGCGGACTAAGGCCACGGAGTTTAGTTTTTAGTGGCATTACTGTGACATGGATAATATGGCTTCTCATGTATTAAAGTTCATTTTCAGGAGAATAAACCAAAACTTGATATCCTGATGGTCTGTAGAGAGTGTCAGGGATTTGTATGGATGATATGGAAGTGTGGTACCAGTTTTGTTCAGTTTCTGCACGTGGCATTTCAGTTTTATTTTTACTAGTCATGAATATTTCTGTCACCGACTGCTTATATTTTTTTTGTTAGTACTTTAAGCTAAAAGTTTGTTGGTTCTACCATTTTTCAGACAAAAGAGAAAGAGCATCTGACCTGTAGCCTGATTGGAATGAAATGTGAAAAGGATACATCCAGGCAGGAAGAGTCTGTATTTGTGCTGTGCTTGTTGTTCTGAAACGTTTGCTGTATGCATTAAATATACAAGAAGCACGTTTTATTTGAAACCAACATCTGTCCGTTTGTTTTAGGTATCGTTCGCTAAGCACCGAACTGTTCTCGGCTCTATTGCAGCCAGCTGCAGGGACAGATTCCCTAATTATGAATGGTGCTGGTGGGATGGCCATTGTGTCTGCATCATCATCTGCCCTCTCTATACATGTATCACTGGTGTTTAATGGGATCTTCTCCCCAGATGACGTTGCCGATGTCCCTCTGTTAGTGCGACTTGAATCACTGGAAAAGCATCAAGTTGTGCTGCAAGAAGTTAGTATTATCAATAGTCAGGCATATTTGGATAATATTTTGTAGAGGCCAGTTGAAAAGTGATGGCACACACGCAGAAACCAGATCTCGTCTTTCAGTGAAACGGACGAGTCCATTTAAATCGGCAGGGGACGTCAGTTCAATCGACTACTGGCAGCCGAGGTGTGTGCATCAGCAGTAGTAATGCTGGATACATCATATTCCGAGGTAGTGTGAAGGGTACTACTGGCTACCCACTCCATTCGCCAGTTTTCCCTTCACTTACCCTCCCGTGCATCACCGTATGTTCTTAATGTATACAGAAGAGACAACTTTTTGATGTTCCTGTAGATGTAGTGAACTTGAGGCACATACCCAGCAGAAAGAGACATTTGCCACTGGCAATAACCCTCTGCATCACATCTATCATTCCTGCTGTGCTGCATCACCACCTACTGTGCTGCGCAGAACTTATAAAATCTGTTCTTATACTGCACAGACTTTTAGCCATAATGTATTTTATTCTTAGTTCTGAAGATAATTCAGTTGTACAATGCATTTTATCTTACATGGTAGCATTTTGTTGCATATGTGTACATTTTTTCACAAACTGAGATCTGACAATGGATGGTGTTGATTTTTCTTCCAGAAAATCTCTCCACCCCCAACCTTCCTTCCTTTGGTACTCATCTTTCTACTCAGCTCTCCTGTGCTCTTTCTGGCTGTCTATCAAAAATTCCTTTTTGTAATGACTGAGATTCCATTATCCTTTAATATTAGAAGCCATTCATATTTTCTTCAGGCTCAGAAGACACTTTTTATTGAAATCTGCAATGGCTTGCAGTTTAACTGTTACTAACCTCACCTCTGGTCACTAAACCCATGCCAGCAGTACTAGGCAGCTCTGATTTGCTGTTGATGTTGTCAGTATGTTTTGTTGGGCAATTTGTGTTGGTTCTCCATCTTGTCATGACAGATTCCTGGAAATAATGAGGGTAACTAGATGGTAGTTCATGTACCTGTTTGTTGCTCATAGTCATGCTGGTGTAAGGCAGTATGTAGAAAGCAACTGTGAACATCATATATGAACTGATGGTAGGTGAGTCTTGTTACTCCCATGTCTTCTGGAGTGTAATTTCATTGGTTTCTGTTCCATATTTTTAAAGACTCTTTGTGTCAAGTTATTATGCAGTGATCACTGACAGGATACAGTGCACCCATATGGCAAATTATGAAGGAGTTTTGACAAGGTACAGACAGGTTATGTCATATTTAGATAGGTACAGTAAAGGGATAAAATGGGGAAATTATCATTGTAGCACACACTACCCTGCCCCATGCAAAGGAGGTATACACATGTTAACCAATGAGCTTAGATGGTTATATACTGCTAGAAGGGACATCAGTTCACAAGAGTTGTGAGACTGAATGTTAATGGTGGGTTTCTCTGTAAACCTCCAATGTCATTATAATTATCAAGCAATCATTATACCCAGTGGCCATGATCATTACAGTACAATTCATCCCCACAGCAGTAGTCAGATCCTGTGCCACTAATCAGGGACAAGTCTTTGTATTTACTGGAAAAGGTGCTTTCCTGTTATTTCCTTTACCCTGGGTGGCAATTGGTTGGATGGGACAGAATTTATTTTGACAGAGCCTGCGTTTCATTTCTTTTGTTGGAGCTGTAAACTTTTCACATATTGTGATTTAATGTTTTGTAGATATATTTTTTCCTTTGTGTAGTGATATTCGCTTTTGGTTATTTTGTGTTTCACACAAATTCTTTTGGTGGTTCTGCAGTGTTGAGTATCAGGCCCATGAACTGTTACAGATAGTATATGTCAGCCTCAAATGTAATGCCCTGAAAAACAGACTTACTACCAGTTGGTTGCTAGTTCAGTGATAGCATTGCTATTTGGAAGTCTTTGGACTGGCTCTGTGCTCTAGAGTTTCCTCCAGCACTGTTGCATGTGAGAGGATAAAAAGAAGTCTATATCTAGTTATTTCAAGAGAACTGCACTGTTTTCTAAAGAGAGGTGAGGTTGAGTTGGCAGGGGTGGCCTGTGCATTGCTTATGGAGGAAGGTGGAACTGCCTGAGATGTGTTAGTATGGCTCCGTTGGCTGTGGAGTGTGCTTTGCCCATCCTCATTAACATGTCCCAGTTTGAACAGCAAGCAAAAATCATGTTCTTTCCCAAACTAAGTTCATCAGCAGCAGGAAGGGTTGAATTGCTGTAAGCTTCATTGTGGTGTACAGAGATGAAGCTCTTCATAAAACTGCTGTGTGTGACCAATATAACTGATTTTAAAACCATCTAGAATCATTAGAATATGAGCAGTTCAATGGCAGGCCAGCAACATCATGGGGCCAGAGTTTGTACAGTTGTGACAGAGAATTGGTGTGTGATAATTGAACAAGCAGACAAAACTGGTATGTCGTATGGATCAGTACAGGGCCTTCTGGTTGCATGGTTGAAAATAAACTATCATTAGCTTTATCAGTTTTTCATTTAATTCTTCACAGATACAAGATCACAAAGAATGTATCTGAAAATTCTGGCTTCCTGTAAATGGGTGACCATTAGTTTTGTCTTGTTTTTGTCATTTGCATGTTCTCCTGGTAGAGTTTCTTTGTGTGCACTGAATGTACTTGGTGTAGTAAAGAGTTAACTTTGTTCTGTAGGAGGTGAAAGTGGAAAAGCCAGTTTATGAGCTGAATGTAGTAGAAGTGTGGAGTACTGTGTCGAATGCAGAGTTGAGGCTGCTGACAAGAGGCAAGTTGGTGGTGTCCATAGCATCAAAGAGGAAGCCAGCAGAGCTGTTACTGGAAGGCAGAGTTATGACACGAGCTACATGTGAAATATTTCAGGTAACCTGTAGAATGAAATCAGTAAATTGGTTACCTCTTTATATTGGTGATTGGATGGGTGGATGAATGGATGGATGGATTTTGCAGTGTGCTGTGAAGGGATAAGAAAAAGGCTACTGAGATACCTGTTTGTGATTTCCCATGAATGTTGCTGGGTGTATCTAAAACTTCATTCCTGCACATACTGTTACAAATGTATAATCTCACAGAATGAATGTAGAATGATTTGAAAGATAAGAAATTTTATTAGCTTATCACATTTTATGTGGTAATAATTTTTGTCTTTATACACTTGTTACACAGTGATTATAATCTTACGCAGCGACTTCAGTTGGGCGGATCAAGTCAACTACATGGTGCAAAAGGCCTGGAAGGCACTACATTTCACAATGCGAATACTCAAAAAGGGAAATAGTAATACCAAAAGCTTAGCCTACATGTCACTTGTACATCCAATTCTTGAATGTGGGGCTGTGTGCTGGGATCCATGCAGAGAGGGACAAATAAATGCATTAGACAGGTTGCAAAAGAAGGTGGCCAAATTTGCACATCATACAAGCAGTCCGAAGTGGGAAACTTTGGCATCACATAAAAAGTTATCATGCATATGTGCCCTCTTCAAAGCATACTCTGGAGAAAGGGCGTGGAAGGCTATAGGTGACAGACTACAACGGCCACACTATCTGAGCAGGGTAGATCATGAACGGAAAATTAGGAGTAGGAGGCAAAGGACGGATATAGGGAAATATTCTTTTGTAAATAGGACCATCCAACACTGGAACCAGTTACCTGCAGAAGTGTTAGGCACTCTTCCCTGCAAACCAATTATTTTTAAAAAGAGGGTAAGGAAAGTGATAATCAAGGTGAGTTAAAGGAAGATAAAGTGTGTTGGAAATCATCCAAAAGTGTAGAGAAGCGAAGTAAAATGAAGTGAAAATCATCTAAAAGTGTAGTGAAGTGAAATGAAGTGAAGCAAAATGAAGTGAAGTGAAGTGAAGTGTAGGGAAGGGGGTAAAAACGAGACTTTATGGGAAACGTTTATATGAGTAGCAAAGTGTTGAGAAGTGAAGGGCTGGGGTGAAAGTGTGTGTACAGTATGTGTGGGGAAAAATACTAGAAACTATATACAGTAGTTATTTATGTTGGTGTTGTTTACCTTTTGTACATGTTGTATTTTAAGATGTCTTGTGTGTATTGTTTTTAGTTGTCTTGTGTGTATTGTTGTAGTTGTCTTGTGTGTATTGTTGTCATCTTATGTGTATTTGTTGTACTGTGTGTGTATTGCTGTTTTTACTTTAGATGCTGGACTGCTAGCTAGAAGTCAGTATTCGGAAGGTCCTGCGACCGGCCACCTCGACACAGGTTTTTATTGGTTTCCCTGTGTCTATAAGCAAATGCTGAGATGGTTCCCAAGATTCCAAGTTGCCACTACATGCTTCCCATGTAGCCCTCCCGACTTAAATTTATTAGTAACCAATTTCATATTTTGTATACATGTCAAATAACCACTGCAATCGGGTGACAACCCAATTGCAGTTTATTGTTATTATTATTGGTGATATTGAGACTTTAACAAATAATTCGCGGTAAGTGAAAAAAAGATAGAGTAGGGTCTCGTTTTGCGACAGTTTGTTTTACGACGATTCACTTTTACGACCCTTGTCGAGTCGGACTGAGCACTCCCGACTTGTGGTGCACCACTGTCGCAATTCAGGCGTCCTTTCTCTACTTAGTGTGCTTGTGGCTCTTTTCTGGTGTGCATGTGTTTTGTCTTTTTCTATGTTAGTGCATTTCTTTTGAGTTGATTGTGATTTTTGCACCCATGATGTCCATCAAAAAGACAGAAAAGAACAAGAAATCAAAACAGTTGACGTTACATTCTTTCTTGATGTCTTCTGAACCACGGCCTGGGCCTTCTTCAACAAAATACAAAATGATTTGATTGATTTTTTTCCCAATCATCTCTGTAATTTTCCATGTACCAAATTCATTAAATTAAAATTGTATGTCATAATGTAAAGTAATGTTGTAAACTATAAAATTATTTGACTAATTTTTTTGGCCCATGAACCTATCTGAATTGAAACCATTTAAATTGTACTCATTTTACGACGATTCAATTTATAACGAAATATTTGATAATGTAATCCTGTCGTAAAACGAGGCCCTACTGTATTTTAATGCTTATTATAATATTTCTGTTTTCAGTAATATTAATTTCACACTTGCAGGGTGTATTATTAGCAGCTGATCCTGACAGCAGTAATGAGGAAGAGGAAGACATTAAGAAGTCTTTGTACACTCCGATACTGACATCTGGCATGGCATGGATGTTTATGAATAGGGACGGATCACTGGTTTACAGTGTCCAACTGGATGAACTGAATCAAGATGCTCCAATGCTTGTATTAGTGTCAAGTCATCACAGTGGGGGAAAGCGGTCTATGTTGGAGCTTGAGGATCTTACTCCAAGTCTGAACCATGGTTGGGCAAATGGTGTGTCACTTTAAGTTTGCGTGAGCTTATTAAATTTATATCAATCAGTGTTCTGGAAATCGTGCCATGATCACATTTACACCACCACCACCAACCATGTCATGTGAGATTTGTGCACTTTCACATAATTAATCACCATAGAGCACAGCGATGTTATTAGTGTAAAAGAAAGAGTTGAGCTGTCAGAATTCATCAAGATTTTCACATAAAATTCACAGGAATTTCCTTTTTGTAAATGCAAAGTTGAGCATACGCAGCCCATAAAGGTGCCTTTGACAAGCAGCTGCGGCATTCTGATGTGAGACTGCAGGATGTATGGACACTGAGTCATCTAATTGTCTTTCTGTTTGTACTTACTCCATGGTGTAGGACCCTGCTTGAACACTATATTTGATTAGCTTGAAAGGGTGGATTTAAATGTTGGTTGCACTGCAGCCACCTTTGATTTGTTGTGCCTGATATTATTGAACTGCCCAAAAAAAATTTTTAGGATGTGCTGTGGCACAGTCGATTGAGGCACTGTGCTACAAACCGGAAGGTCATGGGTTCGTTTCCTGATGGGGTCATTGGAATTTTTCATTGACATAATCCTTCTGGCCACACTATGGCCCTGGGGTCAACTCAGCCTCTAACAGAAATGAGTACCAGGGGTATCTCCTGGGGGGTAAAGGCTGCCGGTGCATAGGACTGAGAACCTTACTACCTTAAAATGCTGACTCTCATGAAATCTGGGAGCGTCAACCCTATGGAACCCTCAGGGTCTATACAGGGATTGCTTTAGGCCTACCTTTACCAGATAATTCATGAGTCTAACCTGAAGGTCTATCATGTTGTTCACAAAAGTTTACTGATGGACATTATCATTCATATAATTCATGTTTAATAGTGCCAGTGTGTATGTGTAGTAGACGACTTAGTCACATGACTGGACCATCTGTAAGTGAAATAAGCCAACCATCCTGTCAGTGGAATAAGGAATTTTGGGCCCTTGTACAAACCTTCCCTATGGGCCCTGTCATGACAGTGAGGTAGATGGCCTCCTTTTAAAAAATTGTCATAAATGGACTTGGTTTTCCAACTCAGCAGTTCATTATCCTTTATTTTTATAATGAACTGATCATGTCCTTGTTTCTTTTTTTAAGTTTTTTTTTACCCCATTCTTTGTTTTCATTTCTGCGTATTTTCCAGCAAAAAGCAACATTTTGAAATAAAGCAAATGGTTGCCAGTGCTGAAACATATTTGCATGAACCTGAGTTTTCACGAATATGCTTGAATTTTCATAATAGTCTGTGGTGTTCAGTTAGTACAAAAAAATATTCTTTTGTGATCAGCTCTTGGGCCCCTCTGTTTTGCATGCTGTTGTCATGTGAGGGCTGTGCCCTGTAATCCTGTCAACCTAACGTTTTCTTACAAAAGAACAACCAAAAAAGGGAAAAGAGTAAACACTTCTCAAGATTACACTCTTCATGTGTGCATCGCTATGTACTACACAAGAGTGTCAAATCTGTATTCTGTGGTTGAGTTGGTGGTGGGGTGCAGCATTTCTTGCTGTTGTCCAGCTAAAAACCATTGCCTAAACTCTGCTCCTCTCCATTATCAAATTATTTCTGTGATCATGAAACACTTCTTTTGAGATACCTCATTTTCTAATAGGTACAGGGGGATGATTTGAGCTACAGTAAATAACTGAATATGTGGAGGTAATAAAGTTAGGAAGAATATTTTTAAGCCTTTGGGGTTTTAATCCAGCTGGTTACAAGGAATTTTGCACTTTTATGCAGAGTGTTTAAGATGGAGTATCATTTTCAAACTGCTGCAGTATTTGTGACATAATGTGCAGTGGAGGAAATGCACACAGTCTGAAGGGCCTTTATATAAAATATTTCTTGTCCACAGCCAGTTGTTTAGTTGGGATTTTGTTGTGTTTTGTGAGATTAATGCAAACAGTGTGCAGGAAGAAGTTTTGGTTAGACATCATACCTTTTTAAGGAACTTCAAAATGGAAATCAAATGTGATACTGTAAACATATATGGAAGGTCATGACTCAGTATTGTAGAAAATTCGAAAATTGCAGAAGTGACATGGTTCAAACCCTTCTTTGAAATTTCTTACTTCCATGTAGTGCTGAGTTTAAAAATGAATGGAACTGTATCTCCACTTCTCCATATGCATTCACAGAGTTCGCAGATACAGCTTTATTTGACATTGTGTATGTTGAAGCATGTAATGTAAGTGTAATTCAGATAAAAAGTGGTAAATGACAAGTAACTTCTTTTCAAGTGACCATCCCTGAATATGGAATTAATTTTCATTCAGCAAACTAAATGTGGCATTTTATAACTGCATAATAAATACAGTTGTAAAAAGTCAGTTATAGATAATACCATCTGTTCTGAAAAGTATTGTGTAGCACTATCATTACTGGGACATGCCACAAACAGACACAGTTATGACAAGAAATGACCAGTTTTATTTCAAAGTATATCTCACTATGTGCAGCATGTTTCTTGCTCCATTTCAATTTCAGTGGCATTATGCTTTTTCTTGTGCAGTGTAATAGTTTGTGAGAAGTATGAATCGTCTGATTCCATCATCAGGACTTCTTGTGCTGGGAAGATTTGAGCAACAGATTTCTCTGGGATGTTGGTACCCACTTACTAAACAAGACAGAGTCACTGTGATATTGTTACTGCTTGCATTGTGAACTTCAAATGTTATACATTTTTCACTACTGCTTGTGATGGTCCACTGACCTGTCCAAATTTGAGGTGCAGAAACATGTGCAACAAAGTACCTTTCTGTTAAAATCAGTTATAAAAATCAGTGTCATATCATCTTCAGATGACTTTTTGGCTGACAGAAACAAAAGTGGCTGTTGTGTTAAGAGTTAATGTTGTTGCGTCAGTGATTAACAACATTATAGTATTCTGGATCTAAAACTGTGTAATATAGTAAGGGGAGATCCTTGTTCTGGGTGCACTTTATAACCCACCCCAACTCATCAGTCACTTTGCATTTCCTGTTCTCAAGGAATCTAAGTGTTCTAAGTAGAAGAACAGTAATTTTATAAATAATTGGACACCCTGAATATTTTTTGTTTTATTTCAAGATTATTAGAGCACAGATGTTTGCATGTATGGATGCGCTGTTGAAAAATGTATACACTGCTAGCCTTAGTATCATGTACACAACCTATCACATCCTGGGTAGAAAACAGACTCGTCGCTTGAGTTAGGTTTTCAAAACTCGTACAGTTTCAAATTCATCCCCCTTCAGTATTCTTACTGTTCCCGATTGGCTAAATGTTAAATTTCACTACTCCCTAGTAGGTCCAAAAGTCCAAATTTTGAATACTTTACCTCCATTGGCTCCCATTTATGTAACGTTGTTCCCAATGTCATAACCCATGTGAACTCCTTCACCCATCCTACTGTTTCTCTTAATGTGCAAGTGTGACTAATATGGTGTCCTTCCCAGCAAGATTTAAGGTGTCCAAAAGCTGTTGAAGTTTGTAATGTCAGTTGTTTCAAAAAGTGCCCTAAGCCATTAATTTTGACACTGACAAACAACGAACCTGCTGTCTCACTATACCTGCCATAAATTGTCTGTCTCTGTCCCTCTAAGCTGCTATAGTGACTCATAACAGTTTTCTTTGCACCCTAAACTAAATTGCTAATTTTAAACAGATCTGTCCTATCTACTAAATGTATAATTTTGACAACTAATAAAATAATTAAACTCCATATACCGGTTATAACCTACTGCCTCCACCTTCATGGCATGACAGCATTGAAGACAGAGGAAGCAGGTTGCTCCACCTACCCAACTGGAAGGCATCACATGCAATTCAGACAATATTTGCAATAATTTTAACATGACCAACTCAGGCCATACCCATAACTAATGTAAAGGATGTCTTGCAATGTGACACGCTGTGGTTAATAATGTGTGTCTGCAAACAGGTACATTGGACAGGCTGAGTCCACGCGAACTTGAGCAATTGTATGGTGGGGAACTGTCTCTAAATGTAGCAACAAGAACAGAACCAAGTGTTGTAAGAGGAAGATTAGCTCCCAGGCCAATGGCTGATGCCAGAGACTCTCATTCACCTGTGCTACTAAAAAGACCCAATGAAACAGCACCAGCGACACTAGTTGGAATGGCATGGCTTGCAATCGATTCAGAGTGTACCTTACATTTTGAGGTATGATATTATTATTATTATTATTATTATTATTATTATTATTATAATACCTGAATGTATCACATTTAATACCAGATACATATAGTGTAAAATAAAGGAATTGTTTGTACCATACCTGAATGTAACGTGTGGGCACATATCGCTCATTTACGACAACAGTGTTACAACTCAAATCAGTGATTTTTTAGGAGAAGCTTTTAAAGGTTTTGCAGTGCTATAATTTTCTATGAGTGCAGCGATGACACAACTACTCTCCAGCGGCCAGTCTTGCAAACTGCGTTATGACACTATACCTGTTAAAAGTTCATCTGCATACCTTTCTTTCTATACCAGTAACTCAAAAATGCCAAATTTTGAGTTGTGACACTCTTGTCGCAAACAAGGGTATGACCTACAGTGCCAACATATCTCTGAACTTGCGTACCAATATAACTTATGTGATCCTTGCTTTTCAGTTTCAAGTTTCCTACTGCAAACTAAACAGAGAACACCCCAAAATATTACTAACTTCATTCCGTTCTCTTGCCCACAAATATAATAGCCATGGTTTTTACAGTGATTGAGCAAGTATGGCAGTAGAGTGATTTGAATCCTTGTTTCCAGAATTCATTATTTTTAATTTCATCAGTAAAGTTTAATTTCTTAATCTGAGTGTATTTCTCCTTAACAGCTTTAGTTACTGTATATTGTGACATTCTCTGGCTCAGGAAAGGGGCAGATGGCGGGCATTTGTGAATGTGGTAACAAACCTTCAGGTTCAGTAATATGCGGGGAATTTCTTGACCGCCTGAGGACCTGTTAGCTCCTTAAGAAGGACCTTGCTCTGTGGAGTTAATTATACTGTGACATTAAGAAGGAAATCATTTAATTAGCACGCCAACTAATGCACATACATAAAATTTTTTACATTAAAACATTTAAAATCGCTCCAACATGTTTTGATCCTAAGATCATCTTCAGGAAGCTACACTGTTCCTTGTTAAAGTGACATTTTTAAAATACACTGACCGATCGAAACATGTTGGAGCTATTTTAAATGTTTTAATGTAAAAAATTTATATATGTGTGCATTAGGTGGTGTGCTAATTAAATGATTCTACGAAATACACAGTACAGCGATGAAGATAGTTAATGCCCAACAGGCAGAACTTAACAACAGCTACAAGAACACCAAATTAAAGTTACTAAAGAAAACCAATCAGTCAGTGTATTTTAAAAATGTGACTTTATTATAAGAAAATCAGTCAGTGAATATATTTTTAAAATGTGACTTTAGCAAGGAACAGTGTAGCTCACTGAAGATGATCTTAGGATCGAAACACGTTGGAGCGATTCTAAATGTTTTAATGTAAAAATTTTATGTATGTGTATTAGTTGGTGTGCTAATTAAATGATTCTACGAAATGCACAGTGCAACAATGAAGATAATTAAGAAGGAACGTTACCACCTGCCAGTTCAAGAACTGGTACTTCTTATAATACCTACAGTACTTCCATTCAAGTTATGTGTAATAAATAAATAAATATTGTAATTGTGTTTTCTGCTGTGCTATGAAAGGATAAAGAAGACATCAAAACACCTGTGTGTGATTCTCACATATGTCCCTCAGAATGTTCTAAAAATATTCCAAATCAAGGGTGAAGAGAGAGAAACCAACAAGATGCAACTAATCTGACGTTTATTATCAAACTTCTATCTCAGCATGTTTTGGGCATCATCATGCCTGAAACATGTTAAGATAGAAGTTTGATAATAAACATGAGATTAGTTGCATCTTGTTGGTTCATGATGCATGGTCACAAGAACCAAAAATTCCGAATCTACTACCAATTTGTTTGTTGGTGTGAACATGCTGGACATACATGGATATCCCAGAGATATCACTAAAACTAATGACACTTTCCCAGAGTAGGAAATTCTGATATCCTACAATATATCAGTTAGTAAATTTCACAAAATATCATTGTACCATCAGTTGAATAAAATCATTTATATGTTCCTGACATATTTCCACCATCAGATGGTCATCGTCATCAAGTTGTGTCAACATACACTGAGTAATTTTGTGGGCTCAAATGTTGATATACTGTCAGAGCTGTTGATTTCGGATAGCCCTGCCTCACTTCTGGTACAGTGTCGTGATGGTCATTGTTAACCCTATGATAGAAGTCCTAGCTGGCCCATGATATAAATTCTTCACATTTCGTATAATGGAAGCCAACAGGATGCACTATTTCTCAACTTTATTTTGATAAACAACTCTACATGTTCAAACAGACACACTGTCTGCTAGCAGACAGTCAACATAAATAGTGTGAATACAGTGACTCCTTATGATGGACAGTAAGTCTGTCCAAAACATGTAGAGTTTTAGATCAAAATAAAGTGCATCTTGTTGGCTTCTATTAGACAAATATATCATGATGCACGGTCCTCAGAATGTCAAATTCTTCAGAGATTTGTAGGGAAGTCTCATAAATAGGAGTGTGTCAGCAGAATTGTTTCTGAATAAGTTTTGTCATGATGCAGTAACCATTTACTCTCTTCTCCCATCCATCTGCATTTTTCCTGGCATGTGGTATGATCACATGCGATTGACTTTACTGCTGTTTTAAGCAGGTTGGTATGACTACATTACATGTACATTCAGGTACCTGATTGTTGTGTGGCAATGTTTTGCACCTTCATCCAAACTACTGCTGTCCTCATTAAGGGTCAAAACTGTTGTTGAGATATAACCCTAAATCTGTACCTCCCATTTTCCTTGAATTACCACACCACCACCAACCCTCAATATTCTGCAGCTTATTTAGCACTGGTAAGTTAGTGATCCAGTTCCACCTTGCCCATTCTTACCAAGTCACTATTTCTTATTCTGTATGTCTGTGAGCACTACATGGTTTCTGCCATTGATACAGACTTGTTAAATAAGTCTCAGAGTATTATGTGGTGCTAGCCAAAAGATCCCGAAATTCCTCTGTCGTAGCTTAACCACTTACCGAAATTTATATTCACCTCCATCGCCTTTGAAGTAGCCCCCTTTGGCAATGCTCTGGCTCACGAATGATGCGTGAGCCAGAGCGTTGTCACGATTCAGGGCCCAGGAGTTGTTGTGCCACTTGTCTGGACGTTTGCACCGGATGTTTTCCCTCAGTCACCTCAGAACATGGCAGTAGAGTTTTCCATTCACTGTCTGCCCTGGTGGAGCAAATTCCTTATGCACGATGGCTTCAGTGTCAAACTTTTGCCACATTTTTGGTCGTGGTTCCGCTTGAAGGTCGTCAAAAGGCTCTTCATAAACAGCTGACATCCATCTGTTCTTGAAATGCTTCAACCATTCGAAGGTTTGTGTTTGCCCTAGAGAATTATCACCAAACGCTTCTCTAAGTATTCTGTATGTTTCTGCTGCCGTCTTGCTGAGTTCGAAGCAGAATTTTATTCAAGTCCGTTGCTCCAACACATCAGTCATTTTAGCAGGTTTGTACAATTCGCCAAACAGAATTAACATGACGTCACAAAAATGCACAGAAAAAACACACACGTCATTACAGCAGAACGTCGCTTGGCACAGTGGTTCATAAAGGGTACAGCTCATGATGCCTAGTAGCACACAACTGTACTACAAGCGGTTTTTACACAGCATTCCAATTTCGGGGAATTTTGGGTAACACCAAATACAATCAAGTGGATTGAACTCCTGCTTCATTTGGGGGAGGTTATGGGTTACATTATCAGTCCAGGGACATTTCCTGCTCTGATTTTCCCATCTATTCATTCAAATGCTGAAGCAGCCCTTTAACCCTTTAAATACTCTGGGATTTTTAAGTTTGTAGTACCTTTAATTGCAATCATGGCTGTACAGTGCATCAAAGCTGACAGCCTGTGAAGATTTGTTACAGGTCCTTACATTGTACTGAGGCTGACACTGTACGGTTAAACTAGGTCACATCCTCTTCCTTCTATATTCGTCAAGATTTCTTTTTATTAAATATTCTTTAACCAACAAAGTACACTTATCAGGTTCTCTTTCATCATTTTTTATCATTTCATATCATTGCTCACTGTATCACTGATTGCTACGTAATTTGACCTGTTGAAAGCATCCTTAAATCAACTAAGAAAAAGAATGAATGAACATCATGAAATTAATGAATCTAGATGCTCCATAATGCTTAGATTTATGTCCTGCAATAATGCCTTCATGCATCTTATCTTGTCACCTGTGTTTATATGTTTAGATAGTACTGTCTGGGCTGACTTCAGAGGACCAAAATTTCAAGCTGTACTTGAAAACACTGCCATTTATAGCTCCTGGCGCCCCAATAGCCAAGCAATACTTGGATGAGGGTAGGGGAAGTCATGTGGAAGGTTTTGTGATGGGCATATCACAAAACGAATTCTTGAGAATCGATTCAGGAGTTAATTTCCTGGAGCTGGAGGATCACATTTCTGGGTCTGTCATCTTACAGGCAAGGCTGAACCGGGTAAGTGCTGGTGGTAATGCTCTAAATGTCTTGAATGACAGGGGATTAGAATGTATGTACTGGTGATGCTGGCTGTATCATGAATGGAAGATGATTAGAATGTAATGGTGGTGATGCAGAGGAGGGAACTAGAAGGTAAGTAGTAGGGCTAATACAGCCAGTAACATGAATGGATCGGGTTTAGAATGTAAACATTTACATTATCAAGAGTTCTGGTAAAAAATTATGACGGCACTGATCCTTGAAATGTTGGTAAAACTGATGGGAACTACACACTGATAACTGTAATATGTAATGATGTGTGTGTATGCATAATTTCATCCACTGCAATTTTTACTATATTCAACTTGTGAGATATAACCCTGAAGTTCCCCAATCAACATGTCATCAGTTTTTGAAATACAAACAGTGCTCTTGGTTTAGGGGCTGATTCATTGCCCGCAAAGCTCCAGGTTTAATTCCACGATAGTGCATGTGGTATTTGTGTTGGAGAAAGATGCTCTGGGATAAGTTTTATTCATCATCTTCACTTCACCCTGTCTGCATTGCTGTTCTGGTGGTCCATATTCATATTGCATTCATGTGCCGGTAGTGCTGTTTAATCGTAGTGACCAACAACATTATTAAACAAAACACACCCAAAGACACATGTGGCACACCTTTACAATGTGTCTCCTTATTCACTTTTAAGTGCTTGTCTTCTGTGGTTCATTAGTTACTACTGTCATTGCAAAAGAAATTTATGTTCAGCAAGCCTGATATTTTGTGTTTCATCAGAGTGAAAATAAATTCTTGGCTAGGGAAGTTGCAACTCGTATGAGCACAAACAGAAGTGAATGGCACTAGTCTTACTCTTGACTTCGCAAGTTTGCATTGTGGCCACTTCACAAGTTTTCATGGTGGCCACTTCACAAGTTTGTATGGTGGCCACTTCACAAGTTTGCATGGTGGCCACTTCATAAGTTTGTATGGTGGCCACTTCACAAATTTGCATGGTGGCCACTTCACAAATTTGTATGGTGGCCACTTCACAAGTTTGCATGGTGGCCACTTCACAAATTTGTATGATGGCCACTTCACAAGTTTGCATGGTGGCCACTTCACAAGTTAGCATGGTGGCCATATAAGTAGGAAATTATGAATGTGGGATCACTTTATTAGATAACATTTATGGGAACTGTTACACAAATGTAAAAATTTTTTCAGTATAATTCAGTGTAGAAAAATGCGCGTGCACATGCACGCCCACACACATGTGGTATTGTGGTCCATATCAGCTTACGCCTTGTACACGTTACTTTGCACAGAACATGTTTTGATGATCGTCACAATGGCAGTCGTGGTGTAGATCACAGTTGTGTTTGTATCCATGGCAGGCACGCAAGCCCAGAATTAAAAAAATGAACAAAATATTCATGAAAAATACTTCTAGTCTTGGTTAAGAAGGTGCCCCACACCTTCAAACCTTCAAATTACTTCAGAAGGTTTTTCTTAATTTTTGTAAAGGCACAGAATGGTTGCTTATCTAATGCATGCTTTAAGTCCCCCCCCCCTCCAAAAAAAGACCGTCATATAGACCTAAAGAGGGGCTTCACATTGTCTGTCCTTAAAACGTTCTGGACAGGTGCAAGAATGCACTCGGGCATATGCTGCTGAGGTAATAATGTATTGATTCTGTGCCAGTAATGTATATTGAAAAATTGTATATTTGGTATTTATATTGCTTTTTAAATTGCTGAAAATATTCAACAGTACAAGTACAAAATATTTAAAAACATGTTATGTTACATTGGTATGGTTTTGTAATTAATTTAATACATATGACATGAATAATTTACTGTACTGGTGCAGCACCACCCTACAAGGTAGAAAGTTACAGTGTACTGGTATGGCAATCATAAGTTTACACGTGGAAAAAGTAGTGTACCTGTACATCACTGCACACAAAAATGTAGGGATTTGAACGTAACATCAGTTGTCAGACTGGTTGCAACAGAATGTGGTATCTGGCTATGAACAGCACCTACTGTAAAGTGTGTTTATATGGAGATATATCTGTGTGCATGCATTTGTGCATGTGCATGTGGTTAGTTGGGTACATGGCAACAGTCCTAAAAGTGCCCTTCAGCTAAGGATACTATGGAATGGCAAAATTAAACCTGTTGTCATTATGTTGCAGATCCAAGTGCCATTATCCTGCTTGCCTAAATACTCAGATAATGATGTCCCTGGTAGCACTTCAATTCTCCTTGACAGCACTGTGCCAGAAGCAGTTAAGTGTTATCATGAAGCGCAGTTCTATGAGGATGGTGCTCAATGGACATCTAAACATGATCCCTGCACCATGTGTAACTGTCATCAGAACCTTGTAAAATGCGACACAGTTCCATGCCCACAGCTGACATGCATAAGCAAGACAGTGCCTGGAGAATGTTGTCCAACTTGCACAAGTGAGTTGACCTTCAACTTCAGAGTAATTTGAAGGAATTCCATCATTATTAATGTGACATGTAGTTGATTTCAAAGTATATTAATCTTTTTGTCATCAGCCATTTTCATCCAAAATACACATGTACTATTTGCCTTATATATAATACCCTTGATTTGTAAGTAACACATCAGTTTCCGTGGTTATAACAGGGCACGGCTTACAAGCAGTGTCACAGTTTGTTAAAGCTGTGGGCATCAGTGTAGGAGATTGGTATATGTGACACATTTTGACTTACATGTATACTTTGCTAATAAGTTCCTCACAAAATTACGTTAATGCAGTTACTGTATTAATACTAACAGGCATATAAATTTGTTTAATAGGACAGTAGGTTTTGTGAGTTGTGAGAGCAATTTGTTGTCCCACACAGAATATGACAGAGAAATATACTTACTTACTTCATGGTGCAGAGTCCTTCTTGAAAAGCTAACTGGTTTGCAGCTAGTCAAGAAAATCCCCGCATTTCACGGAACCCGAAGGTTCATTACCACACTCACAAGCCTCCGCCACCTGTCTCTATCCTGGGCC
>Ga0136643_10004743_pt1 | contig 18907 bp, 8 predicted proteins | sample TergutLab28metaG_FD_96883 | JGI IMG/M metagenome (GOLD analysis project Ga0136643, IMG submission 96883) | Labiotermes labralis P1 segment gut microbial communities from Petit-Saut dam, French Guiana - Lab288 P1 (version 3) (version 3) | ecosystem: Host-associated > Arthropoda: Insects >...
GCAGTAATACTTAATACATGCTGTACAGTCAGGAACGTTTTTAGCAGAACAGTGAATAAGAAGTGTTGATCAGTGAGACCGTACTGTTTGGATAACCAGCTGAACTGCTGTGAAGTAAGGAAAGTGGATGATGATGAACATGGTGTGTATTTTCTGCAATAAATTCTAGAATTGTGTACACCACAATCGACGTGATAGCTGTCAGGGGTTAATCTCAGAACCCCTGCTGGGCATTTGCTCGTGAAGACCTAATCAGTAATACTGTGGGCATTAGCGAATCCTATTTTTCTTTGTGCAGAATGGGACACATGGAAAATGTAAGAGGAGAAATCGATAAATATATTTGACTAGAAGCGCTCAGTTGTTACATTCGGTGTAAAGTAGGCGATTGTAAGAGACAGCAGACTGCTTTTGGCATCAGTGGTAATATTTATTTGTATTGGTATGTAACAGTTGGCCGTGTAAAGCGCGTTGGTATCTATATATACCACCTTATCTGCCATTCTGAAGCTCCTCACTATGCCCACACGGTACATGTCGTACATTCCCCACTAGCAGTACCAAATATTTTTCTCTTAAGCTCTATTAATTTTTGTCGGTATTCGAGAAAGGGTTTGTTATCCGTGAGGTACGAATTGAATTTCGGTCTGCAGAGTGTTAAGCCGTCGAAATGTTGCGTTTTATAGCACATACAGGGACCTTTGTGATATTTTCCCGTCAAAATAGTCAGTCGCCGAAGAGCACAGCGATATGGAGTGTGACGCCGTGTAGTGCATTAGGTACACACTAATGTTTCAGAGGAACCTACTGCCTACATATTCTTATCAATACTTATATACCACACAGTACGGCGTTTTATCCCAGAAGACATTAGTTTTCATAGTTAACCGCCACAACACTAGCAGATCACACATTGTTGTCTGTTATGATCATAAACTGGTGCAATTAGCAGTGCCACTTTATTGTTGGAATTAGTGGAAATCGTTTATTGTTTTCTGCGTGGGTCACTCGGTACTGATGTTCATTTTGTTTCGCCTTTGAATAGGCAGACGGATCCCCATATCCGCGATTTAGCGTGGCCCGAAAAATTTGGAAAATTAAAGAAATAAACGGTTCATAAGTTTCAAAACGCGCCAAGCAGAACGGGCCGTAAAATGGTGAAATCCAGCAGCCCAAACGCGCCCTGCACTTGACTCATCTTCCGTTGTCCCCGTACCCACGCTTCCCGGCAATCTTGCCAACATTCTGCTTCTAGCGTTCTGGCTGTTCGAATTAGTTGCCGCGTTATCGCAGTTTTTGTGTTCAGAAAGTCCCTGTTTACCGTAATAATGGCCCCATAGCGTAAGAGTAGTGATGGTGGTAGTGCTTCTAAGCCTAAAAGAAGCCGTGATGTCCTTTCCGTTAGTGAGAGAATGAGCATTCTGGATATGATGGAAATGGAAAAAATCGTTTGCGGAGATTGCCAGGTTGTACGGCAAGAACGAATCTTCCATTCATGAAATGATGAAGAACAAATAAAAAATTCATGCTAGTTTTTCTGTTGCACCACAAAATGCAAAAGTTACTGCTATAGTGCGTGATAAAGTGTTAAGGTCGAAAATGCCTTAAATTTCTTGGTGGAAAACATGATTTTCATTGCTTATGCAGCGCTTTGACGGAGAAGCATGATTTTTATTATTCTGTCGTCCCTTGGAACTGTACATGATACTGTACGGTACAGGTACTGTATTTTTTCATTGCTCTATCGTCTCTTGAGGATTAGGCTGAAACGTCAGAATCCTTTACTTTCATACGTACGAGAGAGAGAGAGAGAGAGAGTACACTTTAAATTACAATGTAGTGTACAGTACACTTTATTACTACTTTATTTAATGTTGGTAATGTATTACTGTGCGTAATTTATCAATTAAACTTTACCGCATGTATGTATGTTACACGAACGTCACGTTATATATAGCGTTCGGTTTCACGTAATCGCGGTAGATCTTGAACGTATTACCCGCGGATAACGGAGTCCGCCTGTACTTGGTATTTGTCACAGGCTTTAACGTGTAAGGTTGCATTTTGATTAGTATCAATTGCATGATACAGTTTTAAAAAATAGAGTATTCAAAAAGTATAGAATTGTGAATTATTTTTTGTGTAATTTGTTATTTAATTTTGCGGTGGCCTGTGGCCCCACTGTGCAGCCAGGTCCCCACATAGTAAAATTATCACTTTCCACCTGCTCAACCATCTTGTAATCCATATGCATACGACCCTAGCAAGTGCCGAAGGTGGACATACAATTTTAATTTTGCATTACGTTGTCACTAAGTGTTTGGAGACGGAATGTGAGGTACAGGACGATGCCTCGCTCTTGCTGAAATGATCAGATTGGAATGAGGGAACTTTACAAAAATTAATTATGTTGCTTTTCGTAGAAACGTTTAAACCGTTTCTAGATTGTAAAGTATGCTTAATGGTAAACAGAAGCGGGTAAATACACTGTTTAGATGGCATTACGAAGGTTAGGTTTGGGTGTTTCTTCTGCCTGCTGTTTAGGTTTAAAAAATCCAGGAGTTTTCGGAGAGATGGCGAGGTCTTTCCAAGAGTCTGGCAGCATTGTCCAAGGTGCATTGTTGCGGATTGTTGTTGCCATTTCTTTTCTAGAGTCAATATTGTTAGACAGAAACGGGGCGTTGTCTGTTCATGCACGCTGCACCGATCCTAATGGCTCGGTCCAGGCACTAGCGCTCCCCGTGGCGAAAGTTCGATTGCTTGGTCCATTGCATGTCCAAGTGGGTATACGTTAGTCCTTGGCGTCTACTTCAAGGTTCGTTAGACGTTGTCGTTTTAATACGTAGAATACACCAAGTTGATTTCGTAGGATAGGACTTGCAGTCGGACACGATTTTCATATTTGTTGCATACGATATTGCTCCATATTTGTTGCTGCTGTTTCTCTTTAACCTTAGGGTCAGTGCTCAGAGCTTGCAGGTTGGTGTGCGTCAAGTTGTTAACATAAGTAAACGCATGCTATTTGATTGGAATGTAACATATTTTATGTTTCACCTCGAAGGGTTCATTCCTTAAATTTTAAAGGGCAAAAAAGCGTTTATATATCCATTTTTCAACTCCTACAAATAATGGGTACGTACATAAAATATCCTGTTCCTCGCATTGACTTTCAGCCTACGGGTTTGCACGTTGCTTCTTACGCGCTAATTTGTAACATACTCATATTTTATAAATACATACGTGTCAGTCAGTAACACAACGCTTTATTTTATATACAATAAAAATAGTATATTGTTAGGACGACGTGTTTCGAACTTTATTAGGTCATCTTCAGGCTCTCTGAGGAAACAGATCCAAGAGCTATCTACTTTTCAGTGCATTGTGGGAATGTATTTTACATTCCTGTAATATAATCTGTAAGCAGTTGGGATCCCACAATGCATTGAAATATAGGTAGCTCTTGATCTGTTTTCTCAGAGGGCCTGAAGATGACCTAATGAAGGTCGAAACATGTCGCCCTGACAATAAATCTATTTTTATTGTACATAAAATAAATTGTTGTGTTATTGACTGACACATTTGTATTTATATGTTATAGCACTTCGAGATGGCAAACATAAAAAATACTCATATTTTATGCTTATGAATGTGCGAGTTTTAGCGTCAGATTGTGAGAATTATGGTTTGCCGCTTAATCAGAAGTAACTGTGTCATTGAAAACTTCAGAAACTGTGATGTAAATACAAGACCATTATAACCATTTTAAATTATCTAGCTACGAATCTTTGTCATTGCTTGTAAAACGTGACAGTAGAAGGGCTAATAGTAGTAATTTCCGTGTAGCTACATACATACATGATATCATTTCATTTAGCATTGTTTCATACTTGGCCATTTTCCTCTCTTAGCGGCCAAAAACGTGTGATTTACAGTTTCATTTGGTCACGATATCAGAGATCTTTAATTCCGTTGGAGGTGTAGAAAACGCACCGCTGATTTTTAAGTGTCGGCTGTATTGTTTGGTGTTGGAATGTACTGACATGTCTTGCGTGATTGCGTAATGAAGTGTCTACGTATTGAAAACATCTTAATTAGTTTCATTCTAGTGTCGTGTGAGACCTGTGGGCTGCTACTGCAGTGATCAGTCCCCTGTAGGGGCAGCCTACTAATTAGTAGGTTTGTAGGTTCGTAAGATACGTACTTCTGCACATTAATTATGCTACGTTGTCAATAGAAACATGTAACGAGAGTTTTTATACGCTGATTTGTCTACATTAATATCCTTCGCCATTAAGAATGGTACAAAGTATTCAGCTCTGCTCTTTAATTATTACTCGTGTTATTTTACAGTACTATCGATATGGCCGGTTTCTGTCTTCAGTAGTAAGTCCATGTTTATACAATTTATTAGTCGCGTAAAGTACGATCAACCGATGCCGGTGGCCGCGCGGTCTAAGGCGTGAGTCTGCGGACGCTCGCTTGCTGGAATTGTGGGTTCGAATCCCGTCGGGGGCATGGATCTCTCTCTCTCTCTCTCTCTCTCTCTCTCTCTCTCTCTCTGTCTCGGATGTGTGTTGTGTGTTGTCAGGTAGAAATCACTGCGTCGAGCTGATCACTTGTCCGGAGGAGTCCTACCGAGTGTGGTGTGTCTGAGTGTGATCGTGAAGTCCCGTAAGGGGAGGCCATAACCCGGAATCGGGTTCGAGCGCCACAGAAAAAGAAAAGTACGATAAATGTGAAAAGAGCCTGGAATTGATTTGAAGATAGGCTTACATGCTTCAGTTACAGCCTGGTTTAGTTTGCTTATACAGTAAGTTTTTTATGATAGCGGATATGTCCGGAAGCCTCGGACAGTTCTTCCTCTGAGAGGATCAACCCGCAACGCATAACCACGGAACACGAGTGAGCTATTAAGAAATAACAGTTTCTTGCACGTAGAAGGGTGTGTTCTTGTATAGCATGTGCTGTGCTGCTTGAACTAAAATCTTTGTACCACACATGTAATGTATGTATGTAAAGGTGAAGCAGTCGCTGTACAGGCCCCTATCCTCCCAGGAGTTTGAAGCTTCAGAATTTCAAAATAATCGGCACGTGAAGGTGGTAAAGCTGTCAGACCTAAGCGCCGGCCGCGTTTACTCCCCAGGAAATATTCTCTGCACTCATTTCTGTTAGAGGCTGAGTCGAACCCAGGGCCATAGTACGGCCGGAAGGATTATGTCAACGAAATTTTCCAGTGACCCATCGGGAATCGAGCCCGCGAACTTCCGGCTGTAGCGCAGTGCCTCAACCGACTGCGTCATGTATCTATGTATGTGTGTGTGTGTGTGTATACGTACGTAGTCTAGTGAAGTACATTTACATAAACGTAAGACAGGTTCATTTCGTTCTTTAGGTCGATAAAATTTACAATTATGGGATCTTGCGCCATATGCCGTATTACACAAATGTTGTTATTAGTGTTATAATTCTGTTCGACCCGTAAAATGTTACATGATCTGAGTTCAAACTGACAAGAGCCATATGAAAATAGGTTTCATTTTTATAGTCAGTTTGGGAAGTTTGTTATACGGATTGGTATCCAGGCGATAAGCACTCCTATGCCCTTACAACCAGTGTATGTTGAGCAGTGCATAAGAATTGTACACAGAGATGACAAAATAGGCATATATTCTTTTCACCATCATAGTAATTGATCATAAATTTCTTTAAAAGAATGTAACATTTGTAACTGTGATACGCGACTGTGAGAAGTGTGCTTAATCGTACAAAGTGTATGGAATTTAGAACGTGCTACGGCAAATCTGTGACCAGATATATGAAATTTGTAACGACGGTTCCATCGCTCCCTCCCAGCATGTCAGCTGTTACAAGTGTTTGAATACTAGCAATAAGCTAATGCTAAATAAAAGAATAAATTCAAACGGAACTCTGCCGTAATGTCCATATGTTTGGTCGTTTCTAAAACGCACCAATGGCCGGCCAGTTCTTATTGAACAGGGCGGACGGATGGAAGGAAAAGAAAAGAATAACTTAGGTGATATTATTTGTCATAATTCGTGTTATCTTTCGTTAGCCCCCCTTTTGAATTCATTATTTTCAACCCATTTTGTTTGTTCGCTGTAAACAGATATATTTTCAGTTCATGAATGTTCAAACACATTTGTTTAGAACTTTCAGAGACAGTTCTTAGAACACATTGCATAGAAACAGATAAAAGGATGCTGACGCCTTTCTTACGCCATGTTTTGAGTATAAAGATGTTTTCGGGCTACTTTCCTTTTTTGTGTGTGGTAGGGGAAACCATATAGTTATTAGCCAGTTAGGAAAACTCACTGTTTGAAGTGTAATACAATTCACGTTTTTTTTTATTAAAATCCGAGTTTAAATACATTTATGTAAGCCTCGCCTCCAAAACCCATTCCTAAACCATGCTATCCCGAAAGAATTTTTCTAATCGAAACACAGTGTTCTCTGGGCAGTACGGTCTGATTCGTAGTATAGGCTACTCGTCTGGCGTAGATGTGTTGTTGTGTACAGAGTGATACACGGGCACGTTTATCTCCGAGTACGGCCGTATTACCCTGTCATTGTCATTTCACCAGTGTTCCATGTTCATCTTCAACGTAGTTCCATTTTTACCGCGCTGCACTCTCTCGGACAGACTGGTGCTTTCACAGTGTGTTCTTTTTAGTCTTTATTTAAAAATCACACGGTTTTAGCGTTAATTATTAAACGCGAATTCTACGGCCCTTATTTGAAGCCACTACTGGACACAATTCTAATTTATTCATTATGATGTTTTTGTTATCTGAAGGACGAGCGGGCGAGGTGTAGGGACCTTGTAAATAACGATGTTTTTCTCCGCCGAAATAAAGTTGCTGCGCCTTGTCCCATGACGGTCTTCTCCGTCTGCTCTGATGTTTCTTACTCCCTGTCACATCGTTTTATATCCAACCCGTCTTTACCAGAAGGGCGAGCGGCCACTGCCTACGAACTTTCAGAGCCGTTAAATTTTTTTCTTTCCCTAAATAAATACAGTGTCTGTCCCTCCCCTCAACCTATCTTCTTCTTCTTCTTCATCCTCCTTCTCCTCTTCCTCTTCTTCTTCCTTTTCTTCTTCCCCTTGTTGTAAGTTTAAAATCCACGCAGAGTTTATTCTTAACCTTTCCGTTTATTTCTCACTTAATATAAATCAGTTGTTTTGCTATCGAGTAAACAGGAGTAATTAATGCCGTAGTTACTGAATGTAAAGTTTAACTTTACTTCCTGCATTGAGACTTCAAATACCTGTGAACTGGTCTGTAATGTTCCGAATAGAATGATATTTTCTATGTGGAAGGAGTGTCCAACGGAACATTTATATCTCTAGCTGCAGGAGTGTTCCTTGTTGGGAGAAATGGACTCAGCTGTTTTGCTTTGAAGCCTACTTTTACGAAGCGAAGAAGAACGCCGCCTGTGGAAATCAGGCCCGTCCGTCTCTGGCGCAGTATCAGCGACTGAACCGGTTGTCGGATTTTCATGAAATATCGTGTAGGAGTTTTAGAGCAAGTTGTAGCGCAAGTGAAGTTTCGTCATAATTTTATGTTAATCATTAATCTGGTGATAGTTATCCACAAACCTTTGTAAAAAGTGTGAGACATAAAAGTTCTGAAACAAAGCAGTGGGAACGTACAGTTACTTGTAAAGCTTTCTTCTTATCTGATTGCCTCCGACTGGTGCAGGCCTCTTCATAACATTTGTCTGTTTGTTACGAATGAGACAATACGGATTGTGATTTTAAAAATTGTAAAAAGTGATCCGTGCAGGGATATATATCATTAGCTTTGAAAATTGAGACTTAAATCTTCCTGTGGCCCAGGTACAGATTACAGCCTGGTGAATTGCCGGTAACTTAAATTCCGTAGATGTGCAACATCGTGACAGCAAGTGCTACCGTCAGCTGTCACGAACACAACGAAAGTTTGCGACACAATAACATTACTTTCCAAATTTGGCATTCCGAGGACCGTGCATCGTGATACATTCGTATAATAGAAGCCAACAAGATGCACTACACAATATTTCTCAACTTTATTTTCATACACAACTCTACATGTTTCGGACAGACTTACTGTCCATCATCAGGAGTCTTGATGCTGTATTTACAGCAGTTGGTATTTGTCATACTATTTATGTTGACAGTCTGCCCGACAGTCAACATAAATAGTATGACAAATACCATTTGCTGTGAATCTTGATGATGGACAGTAAGTCTGTCTCAAACATGTAGAGTTGTATATCAAAATAAAGCTGTGAAACAGCGCATCTTTGTGGCTTCTATTATACGAATTACGTTCCAAGTCAGCTGAATCTCAGTGTACATATATTTATAGATTTTCGAGACTCATGTGAGCCACTACTGTGTCGATTCCCTTGCCCGAACTGCTGATTACGGAATAAAATATAATATCTAGTGCGGATGGAGTGCGCATTGCCCTAGTCAGAGATTAGTAACAACGAAATGTGCTGTACAGTGAGACCAAATTCGTTATACTACTTCCTACCGCGTCGGTTCTATGCATCACTGTTCATCCTGAGATGTAGTGCTGTGCTGACTCGGGCTTCACCAACTGTCTGCTTGTTAGTAAGGGTATATTGAAGTTTTAACTGTTAATGTAGGGAAAACAAAGATCTTCATCTTCCTTTGTATCCTGTCTCTGACCCGCGATGTTATCGAAATGCCTCTTCTAGGCCATTCTAAGGCTTTACGATACGCTAAGAGGTTTATAAAATGTTTGACTCTAACATTTACAAAGTACTCAGCTATGGTTATTTTATATGCTCTTGCGTATGAATTTGTCATTTGAACACATTTATCACATTTCTTGTGAAAATTATATACACGTGCACAGGCATATCAAACGTTTACTAGAGCTACGAACTATGACAAGAGTTCACGCAGGCCTGTTGGGGCCATGTTGACGAATGTGCGTATCGTTGAAGGCGGTATTCGGTGCACGGGGTTTCAGGAAATGTGCTTGGCTGTTCATTTCGTTTTGTTTTGTATTCTAGTCTGTTATTTAATAAGCGAACTTATATATCACTTAATTTTGACTATCTTAGTGTATGGCCTAAAAACTTTGTTTTTCCGTGATTTAGGGCGTTTGTGAGTACTGAAGGAATTACGTGAATGTAAGGGAGTTGCAGGGAGCAGTGCCTGTAAAGAATTGTATTATGTGTACTTTATGTAGGGCTGCTGTTTGTTTGAAGGTTTTAAAGGGAGAAGAATGAAGTGATCGGGACGAGTAAACAAACAAACCATCATTTGGGGACAAAATTGTATTTTGGCCGCCGAAATTTGGCATGAAAAGAAAAATGTCAAAATAGATTGTAGAGGAGTAATTAGTGGCCTTTGCAACTTGTATTTCCCAATTTAACTCTGCTTTACATTTTTACTTTTTTTTATTTCCGCCGGTCCCAGTGGCCGGCCGCGGTGTAAGGCGTTGGTCTGCGGCCGCTCGCCTGCTGAGATTGTGGGTTGGAATCCCACCGGAAGCATGGATGTCTGTCTGTTGTGAGTGTTGTGTGTTGTCAGGTAGGGGTCTCTGGGACGCACTGATAACGCGCCCAGAGGAGTCCTACCGACTGTGATGCGTCGTTGTGGGTGATCTAGAAACCTCATGAATGAGGAGGCCATGGCCCGCGTTTGGCCGCAGAGCCACAGGATAGAGAGAGAGAGAAACTTTTCATATTTTTACATTTGTGTATGCATAATCGGTTTATTGATATATGCAGAAATGTAACTTCATGTGTACAGCTCCCACTGTATTACTTGATACTCCTTGATAATGGGCCAAGAGGGCTGAACTTGTGGGAGATAAAACACGGACAATCAGACTGTGTTCCATAAATACGTACAATATAGGTCGGCTTTTTGTTTAGTTACGAAGATGTAATAAAAATACATTTCGTATGCAACATTGTAAAATGAAGAGCACTAGTTTGTGATGGCGTGAACTGGACTGAACTGGCTTACAGTAACCTGCTTTTATGACAACGGTGACAAACCGTCGCTCTGTGTGGCGACGTCGTACACTGATGCACGTTCTTTAGCATGGCGAATGCGAAGCGTGCCCTGATTGTCACTATCTGTTTTTCCGAAATTATGTAAGGTGCGCCAATATTTTGATCTGTTTCATATTGGCCTTCCGGGTTTCTGTATATTGTTTGCAGACATTCTGTGGAAATGCTGGAAGGAGATATCGGTCCATCGCAACTCGTTTATACATACACTAGGTAACACGAACGCAGGCAAAACGCAGTTCGTCCGAGCCCCGACAAGAATTCGAACCCACTCTCTTAGTGTTCCAGCGGTAGAGGACGGTAAGCCTGCACTATTTGCAACACGTGCCCGGTGTGACCTGCACTAAAGGTATAAAGTGCCTGATAAAGTTTATCTGTAATTAGCCGGGTTCGGTTATGTTACTGAAGCAGTGCACATTTACGCGAGGTTGTGTTGTTGAGGCACAGCAGATTTACGTGAGGCAGTCCACATTTTCTTGAGTTCTCAGTTTCTGCTTTTGAGGCACTGCACTTTTGCGTGAGGTTTCAGGTTGTTTTGTTGAGGAACTGCACATTTACTTGAGGTTTCAGGTTAACGCGGCGGTGACTGGGAAAATTATAGTCTTCTGGGATGTGATGCCGTGTAGTCTGGTAGAAAATTACGGGGTTTTGCAGTACGTTAATTTGTGCCAGACTACACGGCGTCACATCTCACAAGATAGCGTTTTCAGTTGGCAGTGAGGGTTTAACGGAAATCGGAGTTTGTTGCTTGTGACGACATAAAGGAGAGATTAAAATTCCTTAAACTTGGAGAAATTTCTCTAGAGTTCAGTATTTTTGTACTTTCAGATTTAGTTGGCTTATGACACAATGTTTTGTATGTACGTGACGTTTAGGATTGCTCAGACTGTGGAATTTTTCCGTCGTCTGGCGTACCAGAAAACAGTGCACCATTCGGAAAATTGGCGTGGTTTCCATGTTTCTTCAAAAGGGTGTGTGGGGTCATCAGTTTCGGCCCGATAGAAAGTGCTGGTCTCCGAAACGACGTTTTTTCTTCCAATACAGCATCCGGACAAGACTGAAACGAAAATATTGCATAAATTTGGTGAAATGTAGTTGAAGCGTTCGTCAGAAACATGTGCATGTAGTGACCAGAACTGTAAAGCGTAGAGCGCAGTGCATGTAGACAGTCAGCAGAGTGTTCCAGCTGTTGTATTGGTGTACATTTTGTCCTGGGAATAACACCTTCCGAGCTGATAACATTGTTTACTGCCCCGTTGTGCCTTGTTAATCACTTACAAGATTACACCACTGTGCGCTTACGAAATGATATTTTCCATCAGTGTTTTTGCGACATTTCTTGACATGGTGAGGCAAGACCTTTTAATTAATCCATTGCAGTCAAAATTATTTTTCTTAATTCCCGTAGTCTGGTCGAAATTAATTTTGCAGAAAATCTCCAACGTTCAGAGTTCAAAGTGTACAAACTAGATGGCAGGAATTTTTGGAAAAGCAATGCATAGTTTTGCAAAATGACGTGTAGATTTGAGCTGCACATTGGACCTGATACAGCTGAAAGCGCTGTCGAGTCTAACTCGACTTTGGACCTAAAAGAGTAAAGCTACAGCGTACAGGATCTTCTGTTCATTTCATGTTAAACATTACTTACAGAGTGTTCGGATTGCGATTGTGGTTCTTTAGCGGGTAGGCGATGCGACAGACGAGCCAACGTCCACTGTGTTATCCCGTAGACCAAAGAAATCTGCGCATGTCATAGAACACAGTAACGTTCGTCAAGTTCTGAGATTCTCACAGCGGTGTACCCGAGAATTCGCATCTTCTAGCATACGACGCTGCGCCTGCGCACAATGGGAACCCGCTTGTGGAGGTAACGTAGTGTCTTCATCGTCAAGGGCCGAAATTCCGAAAAGAATGCCCATTGTTCTGGGACATTTCGTCTATTGAGTGTAAAGATGGTGTTGCCTCGAAATATCGGGAAAGGAATTACCCTGTGACGCCGCTCCATATCACAGAAGACAGGAATACTTCACGTTTTTCAGTATCCTGCGGCCACTGCGAATCTAGCGCGAGAACGTCCCTTGCAATACGTAAACGTCATGCTGCAGCAGCAAGTGGGGGAGTCATGCCAATATAATCGGGCCTTTGGGCTACCTTCGCTGCATGTACTATAGAAGCAATTATGCAAGCAGGACGAACTCCTTAAACAAGTGCCTGAAATGAGTTTTTCAGAAACCGGATTGGTACTGTCGACGTTTCGTATTCGTAACATTATACTGTTGGGGCACGTGGTGGCGCAGTTGGTTGAGGCACTGTGCTAGAAGCCGGAAGATTGCTGTTTTGATTCCAGGTGGGGTCAATGGAATTTTTGCAGCCGCACTGTGGCCCTGGATTCGACTCATCTTCTAACGTAAGTGAGTACCAGGGATATTGTCTGGGGGCTAAAGACAGCCGGTGCGTAGGGGTGACAACTTTACCACCCCCATGTGCCGAGTATCGAGAAATTCTGAGGGCCTCAACCTTCTGGGGCCCTAAGGGCCTGTCCAGGCCTTTAATGAAATAGCTTTACCTTTACCTTTAACATTATATTGCACACAAAGTGCTGAAACAGTTTATACTTTTATAACACGGAAAGTGTGCACTGGCCACCGTTTTGTCTCGAACTGATCTGTCAGCTGTAAACAAAACCCCAGAAATGCTTCTTAAACTTGAGAATTGGTGGGAGCGATAAAATTTAAATTTATATCACCGGCGACTTTTTGCTGTATTCAGTGCGATGTAACGATTAAAAATATTTTGTCTTAAGAGATGGTGGGGAGAAGAAGGAGTTCGGTTGTGTGTGCTTTTGTACATGCAAACGCGATCCGCGCTAAAATCTGCAGGCGCGTCTCAACGTCGCGACGCCACGTTTACCGCCCGGCTTTTCAGCGCTGTGAGCGGTGTTTGTGGCCGCGACTGCTGGTCGGACAAACAAACACAGAAGGAAGCAAAGACACGTTCGGATGAATAGTCAGACGAGTATACAGATAACTGGATAGACGAGTGAGTAAACGAAGAATTCCTGGAATTTGTTGGCATTACATTACGAAGATAGGGAACGTGGTGATTTGGGTGTTTATATTTACTTTAAGTCACTTATTGATTTTACTGAGACTGAGTTGTTGAGTTTTTGCGTATTCTCGTTTATATTTATTCTTGGATTTTATTTTTTAGTTTTTGTTTGGTGATTTCCTTATTTATTTTTCCGGCGTTGTGTTTACAGTCGTCAGTTATAATTAGTTATCGTGGCAGTAACGTCATATTGGCTTTTGGCCGTTGTTTGCTTCTGGCTTCTAGACAAATCCTGCCCGCCGAGACATGTAATATTGTATGTACTTGAACTCGCAGTTCAAAAACTGTCAACACAAGTCACTGTGTAACATTCAAGTGCCATGTTTTTCAGTAAACTAAATGTACTCGTGCGAATAATTCCCGTGTAGAAACAGTAAAGTATTTAACCAACAAAAATCACGTTTCTTTAATCTACATAAAACATTAAAATTTGTACTTACTAATGCTTGATCCTGGGTAGTTTCTTTCAGTGATCAACGGAATCAGAAGCAACGCGTGAATAGGGAACAATAGCTTCATGGCACGTTTAAAGAAGAAAGATAACGTCTAAATCGACAGTCATGCCACAAGCGGAGGCCAAGGGAAGTACTTAAAATAATTATGTTAGTTTCTCTTGGTTCAAATTTTAAGGTTAGCCATTCTTCTTTTGTTAAAAAGCAATTTTTAGAAGGAATTATTAAAATGAAACAACATTGCTATGAACACCGAGTCATAAGGTTTCTGAAAGTGTCCATCTTGAAAAGATCAGTTCGGCAGTTCACTAGATCACGATGTCGCAAACAAACATTACAGGATGATGATGATGATCATCATCATCATCATGAACAGTCCATCCTATACTCACCGAACAGGCAAGCCATTTAGAATCTTTGTCCCCGCAAATTAAAACTTTGAAGTGAAAATCAGCAACTTATGAAGAAATAGCGATCATCTGGATAACCACATGTCCAAATTTTTTAAAACACCCAGAATACTACACATTCTTACATGTAGATTGCACCATACCATCAGTAATAGAACCCTAACTCCATGGAGCAGAGTACTTATAGAGTATCTTAATTGGTCAACAAATTCTCCGCATATTATGGAACCCGAAGTCTCGTTACATTGGTCACAGTAGCTTGCGACTCGCCCCTTTCGTTAGCCTGATTTATCTTTGCGTGATTTCAGGCTTCCTCCGCGAAGTAGATGAAATATGCGCTCTTCTAGGAAGTTACGCAGCGTATAGTTGTAATTCCTTACTGACGTTTCGGGACAACCTATCGGTCACTTCTTCAAGGGTCCAGAAATCTTGGACAGGCTGTCTGGAAACGTCGATAAGGAATTACCACTATACGCTGCGTAATATCAAAGAAAAGCGCAGTTCTCACGTTAATCTACTTCACGCCTTTCCGCCATATTTCTTTAAGATCCGTTACATTATTTCCATATCCAAGGCCACAACATAGTTGGTCCTAGTAGTTCCTGGCCATCGGGAATTCCCACCAAAGCCCTGCATGCATTTCATTTATCCCCCATACGTGCCGCATTCCCTACCCATCTCCTTGATACTATCACCCGAATAGTATTTGGTGAGTGGTACAAATCGTGAAACTCCACATTATGCAATTTTCTGCTTCCTGCCCTCACTTAGGTTCAAATATCTTCCTCAGCACCGTACCGCATTCGCAAACACCCTCTGTCTGTGTTCTGCTCGCCTTGTAAGAGACCACGTTTCATCCCTTTACACATACACACAAACCTATATGCAAATCTAAGAAGACCTTAATACACGTGAAATTAATTTGTACTGAATGATTCGTAAGCAAAGGTACATAATACCAAGGGTACATGTTTGATTTTAATTTGGTAATTAGGTAAGTGTAAATTGTTACTTGTTGCAAATTAAGAACCAATCTGAAGATCATTGCAACAGTCGAAGTGTGTAGCACACAATGTGCCTCGAACATTTTTATAAGTGTGAATAAATAGATGCATGAGCAGAGTTAGTGTGTGAGTTATCCCAAGTGCATATTTGCAGTGGGATGCATTGTGTGAAGTGTCTTCATGTAACTGAATGAGATGTGCGAACGTAACGTGAATGGGTTGCCATGTAGGTGCAATCATTTCATTAACCTTCTAAAGACGCTGGGGGGTTTAAATTCTTACTACTGCCCAGGACGAAGGTGATTTTAATTTACAATACCCTTGGATTCATTGACGATCGTACACAGGTCCGAATGTTTTTTTTTTAAGAAATTTTGTTATTTTGTAGCACAACTCGTACTTAACGACATGCATTTCCGAAGCAGGGTGCAGCTCCAGAAAATTGTGTGCTATTAGAGGTGTTCACGGTTGTGACTGTGAAATGCACTTTTCTGGTGTGTGACGTCGTGTGGATTGGTATGTTTCTCAGGAACTTTGGTAGGCCTGCACACGCGTTAAACTGCACAGCATCTCATCCCAGAAGGCTCTTATGTGTGCACCCGGCACATGGTTTTACGGCCGTTTGTTTAACGCGTTGTTTGCTTTAACGCCCCTTGCCACTTTACAACAAGTCTTAATTTGCGTTCTCTCATTTTCGGTTTAACGCCATTTGGCTGCCTGCATTCACGCTGGCCCTCCTATTTCTGAAGGGAATATTATTTTTGACTTACGCCCACTTTTTCGTGAACTTAACTAGGGTGTCAAGAAGGGCTGTCCCTTCGCTGAAAGTCACACGGTTACTGAAAAATAATTTTAAATTTGTGAATCCCGCCACCCCCTGTTTCTAGTGGTGTTTTTAGTAGCGCTGAATGTCACTAGTAAAAGTGTGGGTCTGAGCTTCAATTTTTTCACGTTGGACGTTGATCAGCCCATGTCAGTGTTTGTATATAAAGAACATGTTTAAATCTGTTCACTAGAAAATCTCATGTATTTGTTTTGCAATGTTATGTAATGGTGTGAAAGAAGGTATTTGACGTACTGATTTTTAAGGCTCAAGAATGTAGGACAGGCCGAGTTTATAGTACTGTTTGTAGAAACAACAGGGTATTTTTGTTCAAGATTTTTTCTTTTCTTTTGTCTCTGTGTTGATCTGTATAACAAACGTGCCAGGGTTTTCAAGCTCATGGTTCCATGCATCATAATTCAGTGTTAATAAAAATCCAACTAGATGCAACAGTATGCGGATATTTATTTACTGCAAAGTCACCCTACATGTTTCGGGTGTCACAACACCCATCATCAGGAGTACTAAAAACTGTAACCGCAGCCTCCCTCTACTTCCCTCCAACGTGGCCCGATCGGGCCACGTTGGAGAGAAGTAGCTGTACCGATATTATGACCTATACCAGAGGCTGTGGTTACAGTTTTTAGTACTCCTGATGATGGGTGTTGTGACACCCGAAACATGTATGGTGACTTTGCAGTAAATAAATATCCGCATACGGTTGCATCTAGTTGGATTTTTATGAACGTCCCAGGTTCTTTGTCACCTGCTGTTCATTCTTAGCAGTTTGCAGAAAAAAGACGAGATTTTGAATTGAAAATGGTTCATGACCGTGCAATGATGATTCAATATGAGAAATAAGACCAACATTTGCTTATACAGTTATGTAAATTGTTTGTATTGTATACAGCCTAGCCTCCTACATGTGGGTGTTCTTTGAAGGACGTATTACATAGAAAGTCAAAATAATTTAATTTACAAATCTAATATATTAAGTTTTAAGTAAAAGTTTAAAATCTGTGTTAGATTATACACGTATAATATGGATTGTAAACTTTAACTTAAAACTTAACATTTGCAAATTAAATTATTTTGACGTTCTATGTAATATATCCTTCGAAGAACACCTCTATGAAGATGGCCGCAACATGTAGGATGCTAGGATTTTTATAATACAATAAATTTACAAATCTGCATATGCAATTTTTCGTCGTATTTTTAATAATGAGCAAGATTTTCACTTCCTCACAGCGGTGTTGATGAACATTCAGGTCTCCTGAGATGTTAAGGCCATGTTAACTGACTGCCCTTTCGCGTGAAGCTCTTAATCTTGAAGTGGAGGTACTAGGTTCCTCCGAAAGTCTCTAAATATTTACCGGTCAGCACGACATACATTCCAGGCAGCTTGAGTCCTGTAAACATAAATTGAATAACTCGGTATTGAAATTATACATTTTTTCTTATGTCATAAGAAAATGGGTTCAGAGTCAGTGAAAACGAAGTTGTGAAATGAGTGCTTGGCTGTAACATAAAATAATGGCCTAGGACTAACAAAGTAACTAACTAATTCCACGGAGCAGAGTCCTTCCTGCGATGCGAACAGGTCCTCAGTTAGTCAAAAAATTCCCCGCATTTTATGGGACCCGAAGGTTTATTACCGCATTCACAAGTGCCCGCCACTTGTCCCTATCCTAAGACAGATCAGTCGAATCCATGCTTCCATCCCACTTCTTGAAGATCCATTTTAATATTATTTTCCTATCTTCGCCTAGGTCCTCCACGTGGTCTCTTTCCATCAGGTCTCCCCACCAGAACTCTGTATGCACTTCTTCTGCTCCCCCTACGTGCCACATGCCCCGCCCATCTCATTCTTCTTGATTTGATCACCCGAATAATATTGGGTGAGGAGTACAGATGTAAGATCTTAACCGTCTACGACAGTGGTCCTAAAATTTTTTTAGTCTAAGATTCGTTTGTTGAGAGTAAAACAGGTTAGGTCTCCAAAGATCCGAGTGTTTGCAAATGTGTTATATAAGGACGCGGTCAACTGTGAAGATCATATAGCCGGCTAAAGACGAGTGAATGAGTATGGAGTGTTTAAGTGTCGCTGTATGCCACAAGAATATCGCCACCACGGTACCGGGGGGTAGTCATCCGGTCAGTTATACTGTCTTATTATCAGACGAATCTCTAGCCATTTGTTTAGATGGAGCCACAGTTTGTTAGTATTTGTAAATCTGCTCACAGAACTGTTTGTAAGAAACAGAACGTGCTTTTACTAAAGCAGGTACAGTCTATTTGGACACGCTTAGATGATACGAAGAAGTGCATGTGCCATAGTGATTCTTGTGTGCCAGTGTAGGCTGTTTCCAGTAGCCTAAAGCCTCTAGAGACAAGAATAAGATTGTTGTAAACGCTGCTTTATTTCCAGAAGTCCCTGTGTAGTCGTCTGTTCCCTCGTTTATTAATTGGGCGTTTACGGACCTTGATGGCGTATTTAGGACGTCGAAATGGGGTTATAAACGACAGGTTATTACCCTGAGGTAACAGACGAACTGTAGACGCCACAGCGGGTCAGTCAGTTTTGGCTACACAAGTATATCGAGTTGCTGATTGAATGTCAGCAATACCCATACCTAACTTCTCTTTCCCTTGTCCAAGTGAAGGAGTTCTTGGTTTTCCTCAGCTTCTCTAGATGTGTGTGTGTGTGGAGCAGAATCCTTTTTGAGAATTTAGTATCTGCTCAGGTAGTTCAGACGTTTTCCGTCTTCGTGGAAGCCGAATGACCGTTGTCGGGCTGAATTAAACCTGTGGGGCAGTGCTTTTACAAACCCGCGGTAGATGAGAAGATGTTAAATAAATCAAGAAATAAAGTTAGTAACAGTACAAACATAAGGCCAACAAGGGCACTTGTATTCAATTGTATATTATTATTATTATACAATATGCATGTCTCCTGTCACAGGCATTTCTTCCTGGTACTTCTCTTGAACCAGCGGTGATCCCCACCGCTCAGGCTTCAAGCTTCACATTGCAGTACTTTCCGTA
>Ga0136643_10004744_pt1 | contig 18906 bp, 8 predicted proteins | sample TergutLab28metaG_FD_96883 | JGI IMG/M metagenome (GOLD analysis project Ga0136643, IMG submission 96883) | Labiotermes labralis P1 segment gut microbial communities from Petit-Saut dam, French Guiana - Lab288 P1 (version 3) (version 3) | ecosystem: Host-associated > Arthropoda: Insects >...
AGGGGTGTCACGTGGTCAGCGCAACGGGTCCCCACAGCCGTTAATCTCTGTTTTCTAGACCTGAAGCCGCTACTTTTTTCATTCAAGTAGCTCCTCAATTGACCTCACGAGGCTCACGAGGCTAAGTGGACCCCGTTCCATATCCACTACTACTCAGAAAATCTGGTATCGCCAGGGATCGAACCCGGGACCTCTGTATCTGTAGCCAGAAACTCTGACCACTAGACCACAGAGGCGATCGAAAAGAAGAAATAAGTTGGAAAAAATTATTCATAGTTGGAAGAAAGTCTTTAAGCTGTTTTTCAATATTACCGGCTGTCTGGATATTAACTGGATAAATATGTACGAAGACAGAGTCCAGTGGCGCTCTCTCAGGACTGCGAAAATAATTGTCAGGCAAGTAAATTTTTGAATAAAAGAGTGCACATTATTTTGCAACCCTAATATTATTTTGTCTATTATATCAAGTAAATCTGCCGTGGGCAAATTCCCTTCAATTAATTTAGCTTATAACTTCATATACACCTACACCACTAGGGAAGTGAAAGTTTGTCTCTCTTCATTGCTACAAAATATCTGACGAACATTTTGCCAGCATTCTCCGATGAGAATAAATATATTACAGTATTCATTGGTTGAATATATTTATCCCTTGGCCTAATCCTTTACTTTATTAGATGTTATGTGCCTGTAACCTCCACTGTGGGAATAACGTCGCTGGCATTCTCTAAAAATTTGCGTAATTTAATTACCGAAAAGAAAATACAAGCACGATTCAATTATGTAAAACATGACTTCCAAATAGCGGTGAAAATGAATACAGGACTAATATTTTCCGGGAAATGACTTATTCAATTTGATAAAAACGGTTCTTTCGTTTTCCGGGTTTAATTTTTGATGAACTAAGGAAAATCATGAGGTATGTGTATTCGTTACACCATGCAAACCTGTTTAGATTGAAACAGTGCAGCTCTCCCAGAATACAGGTCTGAAGCCTCGACTCTACCCTAACTTTCACAGTTATTATGACTGTTATTAATGCGCCTCAGGGACTCCTTGAGCTCGAACAAGTGTTTGTGTGTAATTACTCTGCATCACAGTTACCTTGACGAACACAACTTTAGTGCGCGTCAGAATTCGGTCGCTCAGTACGTAATGGAGTGTCAATAAGATTTCCTCTTGCATAGTGAAGTTTAGACTATCACACATCTAAGGCCTGTGTTACATAGGCCTGCTTCAAGCTTACATACAGTCGTCTTCCCTTGAAGCGGTTGGAGTGCCACTAATAACACATTACAGAGCATACTGGATCCTCTGCATAATGAAGCATTCAAATCCTAAACATTAAGACATGTGAGGTAAGTCCAAGGTAATATGATGGTCTTCTAGGAAAGAAGTCGAGTAGGTTCGTAGATATACGAGTTCCGGACAAAGACACTGCTGCAACTGCGTGCCACTTCTTCACTCACGAAGACAGAGGCAATGCCTTTCCCAGACACGTTCCGTTAGTTGTCTACAAGATTACACTACGTAATTTTCCGGAACACCAAAATATATTCGGAAACGTCTATGACGAATTAAATTTTCTTGTGGGATTGACTATTTGTGAAATAAAAAATGCAATAAAAATTTTCTATCATCCCAGTTTTCTCAAACAATATTTCGCCATCTTAAATATCATGTATGTCCAAAGAATTCTATTACATTTAGCCTATTGTCAAAGCTGGTCTGGACCTACTCATGCCAACAGTCCCAACAGTGCAGCATTTCTTACTTAATCCTCTGACCGGAAGAAACGAAAACCAGTTTCCGAAAGTAGTAGTTTAAAAATGAGACAAAGTAGCGTAAAAATCAGGAATAAACAATAAAGACATGTCATTATACAAAATTATAAATTTGGTCCACAATCGATCCTTTGCTGGGCGATAGAAATTTATTTTACTCGAAACAGGCCCCTACAAAAAGTGAAATTTTAAATATTTTAGATACATTTCTAGCATAAATGACAGGTACATGTGTTAATAACTACGTATATATAATGGAAACGCCTTAATGAATGAAGGTATGTGCAATGTTGTCGAAAAATTCCGGGGCTAAATTGCTACTGAGAAAGGCTGTTTTAACGGTTCAAAGAAGGAGAGAACTCTTAAACAGTCTTCTTTAGTTTGTACAGTTCACTGTGGCGTTTGAGACTGAAGGCCACCTGCCTTTCCAGACCGTCTGATATTTACAAATTAGATTGTTCTTCGGGTGACAAAGCATACAACAATTCAACACCTCAAATTTTATTTGAACGCACGATTGAAGCTTCATTCAACAAGCAAGCATTCCATTCTATCCAACTGAACACAATGAAGCAAAGTTATCTCTTTGTGGGAAAGTCTCCGGACTGAACTCAATATGGTCAAAAACAGTTACAGATGAAGCAGTCCAAACCCGTCTAAGCTGAAGGTCAGACCACCGCGAGAACATCACACGACAATAGCCATCCTGCACTTCAATCAGAACACTTTCAACTGAATTAGCAGGGTGCTAACCAAAAGTAATATCAAGATGGTAAAACTTCCAGCCTACAAAAACTCCGGCCTGTTTCATCCCTTTAACGAAGATTTAACGTCTGCACACAACATGAATGTCTCCGCAATAAGGTAACTAACTACCTTTATTCAACTTCCCACATAACTTTGTGAAGACAATATTCAGCCATCTCTCCACACAAACTCGTCGTAAGATGCTGGCCTAAGTGGCTCAGTTGGGACGAAAATTCTCCGTCCCTTTTATCCTATGCTTGCTGGAAAATGACACATCAACAACCCCTTCTCGCCATGTCGAGCTGGCTCTATGCGGATGACACGGACGTTATGATCGTTCCAACAGCTGGCCTTGTTCTTCATTTAGCTGGGGACATACCTCAGGAGACTGTAGGATAGTCATAATGGGCTCGATGAGGCCCACGGTGCCTTTCGTTAAGATCGCGTGACGTGTACAAATGTTCAGGTCACTACAGTCCTTTGGGTAGACAGTCAGCTGGGTCCGCACAGTTGTGTGTCTTGGGGTTTCAATTTAAGTCTTTTTACATTGCAGCTAACAGAGTCTAGTAAGTCAGTAAACAAAACCACAAATACGTGAAGGTCCCATTTTTCGTCGACTACATCAGAGTAATAACTGAGGTTAGCGACACAAAGGTATTCGGTGTGGAGAACTCCCTATGTCGGAAACTTGGAATGAACTTGGGCCGATTGAGGGTTGACCAAATTAGCCTGAGGCCTTAGGAGAAGGCAACTGAAAATCTGCACGCCAGTCGAGGCTACCGTAACATGACGGCCAAATCCGTACACTGAAATGTTCCTAGCGATTTTCGGCTATTTTATTTTTTCTGTGACTTTTCCTCGGTTGTAAATGAAATATCGGGATATAATTAAAATTTGTTGCAGGAATTTTATTTGGGTCCTTAATTTCCAGTTCACAGAGAGCTTTAGCTTATGCGATTGGGCCATCCTGGGTTCAACCCCCAAACATGCACCCAACCACCGTTCTTCCCACCCAAGGAGCATTATGCAAATTGCTGCAGAGCCCTTTGTACAGTCACTTGAATACCCTCAGTCAAGAAGAGACAACCGTCTGCGTAAGCACAACACCCCTTACAAGTTTACGCTATACGTGTCAACACAGCCATATGGTTTGTAATTAGAAATGACTTAAAGTGTGAAGATGACGGCACAAGGCTCGAGTCTGTTTTATTTTTTCTGTTGGTTGGTTAGTTTGTTGGTTGGTTGGTGGCTCCTAGTCACTGAAACATTCAATCTGCACCGGAGACACCGTGAAGATCGAGTCAAAACGTCCATTCGCAGCGTGGGAACAAAATGATTCTAAGTGTTGTAATAACCCAGAAGCAGAACATTTGCATCGAAAAACTAACAGCATATCATGACTGATGTTCTTCGTGGTTTATATTTCATTTGCGTCAGGTAAATTCCAGGACAATATTTTAATTTAGGATATAACATCTTTGGTTCACACTCTTATCAATTCATTATTATTTGATCACTCGACCCATTCGATACTACATACATTTAATTACACTCTGCGGTGTCAACACAATCCACGACGGAAAAAAAACCCATATGAAATACATACGCGTACATTTCGTTTCAGTTGTGTCATTTTATTTAGTGGTATATTCTGACGTGCATGTCTGTGCCTATTTTTCGAATATTATGACAGATTTGTAGACCCTTATACAATACACTCTTACTACGACACGATGAATATTACACGTTTCAGTCAAGAATAAGATGGGAGGTGCATGTAGAACATATGGGCGAGAGCAGGGGTTAATATAGGGTTTTGGTGGGGAAACCTGAAGGAAAGAGACCTCTTTGAAGACCTAGTCGTAGATGGAAGGATAATATTAAAATGAATCTTAAAGAACTGGGACAGGGCATGGAATGAATTAATCTGGCTCATGATATGGACTGGTGGTGGGCTCTTGTAAGAGCAGTAATGAACCTTTTGGTTCCATAAAATGCGAGGAATTTTGTGATTAACTGAAGATCTGTTAGCTTCTCAAGAAGGATTTTGTTCCGTGAAGTTGCATCAAAATTCTAAGAGATACAATAAGGCTCCATTATGTCCTTCAGAACGTCGATAAATAAAATGAATAAGACAATTACAATCACAATTTCCGATAAAATTCAGTGCAGCTCTGACATGCCGGGTTTAATTTAAGTGAGTTATGTGTGGGTAGCTATGAAGCTGTTACATTCGAACGGATGCACCAACAGTCACGGAATAAACAAGACAGTTTTCACATTTTTTTCTTAAGCATCTGAAACTAGTACATCGCATGTTAGTATGCAGTGCCCTATAAGGGAATGCAGTTCTTCACGTACTGTACTAGTCCAATACCAACTAAAACACGAAATGAACCTAATTCTTCCTTCGTTCGACGCTGCCCCATTCTACGGAACAAAACCTGTGCGCGCTACTTTAAAGTTAAAATAGTGGAACATTATCTCCTCTGTGTTATCTCAATCGGAACAGCGCTACACACAGCGAGCGAGGAAACAGCAATGATCATGTTGTGGCGCGGTGTCACTAACGTTTCTACAACCAAGTCCACAAAATTTGATCTGCTAAGTAACACCTTATAAAACTTGGTTCAATAAATACATTATATTCAGCTCCATAGAGCAGACTGGCACTATGGTTTGAAACATCGACTTTTAGTAAATGTTTTTGCATAATGGGGTTTCGGCTAGGACACTGGGCTGCGAATTCTTGCCTTACTACACGAGAACTTCGATCGATTTACAAATAAGACTAAAGGTACTGGTATTGGCCAAGGAACAAAACTGTAATTTTGCCTGTTGTTTCTTATGGGTGCGAAACTTGGTTGCTCACATTGAGGGTGTTTGAGAATATGGTGTTGAAGAGAATATTTGGACCTAAGAGCGACGAGGTACAAGTGGAGTGGAGAAAACTACATTATGAGGAGCATAATTCACTGTACTCCACATCCAATATTTTTAAGGTGCCCAAATCGAGAAGAATGAGATGGGCGGCGCATGTAGCACGTATGGGGGAGAAGAGAGGTGTATACAGGATTTTGGTGGTGAAATGAGAGGGAAAGAGGCCACTTGGAAGACCCAGGAGTAGATGGGAGAATAATATTAAGATGGATCTTCAGGAAGTGAGATGTGGGGGGATGGACTAGTTCGATCTGGCTCAGGATAAGGACAGGTGAAGGGCCCTTCTAAATGCGATAATAAACATTCGGTTTCCATTAAATGCGGGGAATTTCTTGACTAGCTGAAAGCCGGTTAACTTCTCAAGAAGAACTCTGTTCCATGGAGTAAGTACACACACACACACACACACACACACATACACACACACACACACATACACGTGTGTATATGTAAACACACACACACACTCTCTCTCTCTCTCTCACTCTTTCTCTCTAAGTCTTTGAAATGCATGAATCACGAAATTGCTCTAATTTTTTTAACTATTATAATATATATAACATTATAATTAAAAAGTGCCTACCGATATCATAAAATTTAAAAAAAAAGTGGCTTTTATTTTGCTGTACAGATACGGTGTATTTTAAACAGAGTTAAGTTGTCAATTTAAAAAGGGTTTAGTTAAATTTTGATCGCCTTACTTTGTTTGGTGAATAAAAATAATGTCTTTATGACTGGGTATTCAATAAATGTTCGCCTTGTGAAAAACTAAATAATAAAATTCCGTGGTTGCCCACCCTGATGCAGCACACTGCGCACGCTCACGCACTTCATATCCAACGCTACGTAGCCTTGTCGAAGGCCAGTCTGTTAATGTAAGACATTAAAAAATAGAATTTATTTGGAGAATCTATGAAACACATAAACTGATTGGGCAAAAGGCACAGATTAACGGGGGTTAGGCTTACAAATAGTGACCAATGTGATTTAATGTTTTTGTGTGAATATTTCAGTGTAGCAAAGTAAAGAAATAGTTACCCAGTATAGAAGGATGGAGGAGAGAGGAAACAACAGAAACTGAAAAAAATAGGGGAGGAAAAAAAATTGAAAAACGAAAGTGATAAAAGAATGAGTTTAAGAAACGGAAGTAGTGATAAGAGTGGGTAAAGGTTAACAAGAGAACAAAGAAAAAGGGAAGTTTATAAAAACGCAGAAAGCAAAGAAACTTGTGAAAGGGGAAGGGCGAGAAAAGAGGGAATGATTTTACTTTAGTATAAATATTGTAGATCACTTTGTATTTTGAAGCACTTACCATGCTTTGTTGCAGGAATTCACACAGCGATGTGATAGATACAGCCACCAGCAGCGTTATATTCAGTAATCACATTTACGTATAAATTACACCATCACACGTAGTTTCACTTTCTACACTATCATAATATTCCGTTTCGAAATTAGTAAAGGCAAGCCAGACGACGCGCGTTAAACACTGCTCCACACGAGTTGCGAATTACTCAGGGCTTGTGCGCTGGTATTGGGTGTTCCGAGTTTCTTCAACAAGACCGAAGCAAACGGAACCAGTGTGTCAATATGCATCTGTCCCAAGCAAATCATCAAAACAGTTCTGTGTACGCACACAAATACAGGGCTGGGTTTCGATTCCATAATTACGAGTTAACTCTAAATGTTAACGTAATTTTATTAGTATAGATGTTAACTGCAGTACAATTTGACAGAAGATTGCGTTCGAACTAATAACACGCCTCTTTCATAAGAGAAAAGACTGCAGAGTATATTCAAAGTAAGATTGCTTTGTTCTTGGTGTGACAGTCCTCAGTGGGCTAGGACCTCCTCATTTGTGAGGTTTCTACATCACACACAACGACGCACCACAGTCGTTAGGACTCCTCTGGACGAGTGATCAGCTCGTCGCAGAGACCTCTACCTGACAACACACAACACTCACAAGAGACATCCATGACCCCGGTGGGATTCGAAACTACAATCTCAGCAAGCGAGTGGCCGCAGACCCACGCCATACGCCGCACGGCCATTGGGACCGGTTCAAAGTAAAATTAGGGAGTTATTATTCCAAAATACAACAATAGTAGAAAATAATCAATGGGTTTTTTTCCGTTTTACCTTATTAAAAAATCCTGATATGACGTAACGCAATAAAAGCTAACCTATAAGAGACGTTGCATTTCACAGCAATTACATCATGAATGCGTTTATAATACTAATCTAAACGTTTGCCTAAATAAACAGACACGGTCTAATTACTGTAAGCAACCCACCACAAGCAAGCACTCACTCGTCCAAACGACAACTGCAGAAACACTCGTGAAGGACAGCAGAAAGACAACGATTTTTCCAGCAACTGTGTTGCACGCTGAGCGATGTAATTGGGTGAAGGTATTCTTGGAGGGGATGAGTGGACAGGGAGGGAAGTCTATAACATCACTTCTTCCCCTCAACAGACAAGGTGATTAACAAATTGCGCATCAGTACAGAGGTCTGCAGGTTCGATTTTCGATTCCCGACGGAGGGTGAAAATTTGTCCTTCTCCAACTCATCCAGACCGGCTCTGGGATCCACCTAGCCTCACATCCAGTGCGTACTGACAGATATTTTTGGCGGTAAAGCATCAAGAAAACGAAGTTGTCTACTCATCTATACTTAGCGTCAAGAATAAAGTTGCGTGGAGCTGCAGTTCCACCCCCAGACACGTATTCATGACGTGGTTCTTTAATTAAGAACAGAACAACTTCATACAAGGCTCTGACGGTATGTTACATAACACAGAACTGTTCACCTACGCCGGATACATTTTGCTGAGGACAGAAACTAACTTAAGTGGAAATGGTACTGAACGTTTGTTTTACATACAAATATGGCCGGGAGTTTCTTAACTCCCTGCTGACAGTTTTTTAAAAAGGACTCTGCTTTATGAAGTAGTTCCTTCATATCGAAGCAACATCAGCTCTGAAGGAGTTTGGTAGGTTTCTAGGGAACGTTAATAGCTTCGTACCAGACCACATGGCATCTTTACTTAGAACACTGCAATTTGAACACTGCTATTTAATTAGAACAAATGGATTCAGAAACATTGAAGTGTAACTGGAAAGATGAACGGACAAGGTGTAGGACCCGGACGGGACCACACTACTCAAATCAGTAAATCTCTTACATTCCTCTAATATGGATGGCCTGAGGATGACCATCACGGTCGAAACATGTAGCCATGCCTCATGTGACAATTTTAAATTTAAATGTTAAGGAAATTTGTGAGACGCTGAGTAATATTTATACTTATAAATGTCACAGTTAATGTATTTCCTTATCTCTGTCTCAGTCTTTCAAGTGGATTGGTAAGAGAGGTTTCACATCCAAAATTCTACACACATTTCTCCCCACACTCTAAGTCACATTCCCAGTCCATTGCAGCCTTTTTGTCTTGAACGTCTTCAAAAAACTTAGTTGGATGACAAAATGTAAAGCTGATGTCGAAGCCAAAGTTCGTGATTTGATCACGGTTAATTTTCTTACAGTTGTGATCCTGTCACGAGTGGCCGTGTTCACAGGACTCGCGTTTTATGGGATAAATGGAAATATTACTTCATATAACTGTCAGTAGAGATTAAATTTACGGCACGCCTTGTGGCAATGGTTAGAACCTTTGAGTCGCTGAGTCTACGCTTGTGATTTCGCATGGCTAGCCACACTTTCAGTGTTTAGGTTAAAAGCGAGCAGCAAATTAGGTCAAATGGGACGCCTGGGTGTAGGAATTGCTTTGTATAAAGGAACACAATAGAAGCCTGGCCCCGCTCAAATATTACAGTTGACTCGAATGCCGCATAACTTAAAGTATGTGTACGCCATTGAAGCTTTTACTGATTTTTCTTTATTTAACGACACTACTTCATGTGTGTGTGTGTCACGCAGAACTGAATGGTAGGTTCACATTGAATTTGAAAGGCTGCGAAACAAATACTTGCGGTATATTTACAGGTATTACCAACGAATGTGCTAGGTGGAACAAAATCATGACATACCTGTGTGCTGATAAGTCCTTAGCCTGACCAGGACGGAAACAAGCTCGGAAGCATATCAGGGACGCACGTGATTTCAACAGAATCGAGATGCGAGCTGTCATCAAATTTATTTTCCTGCAAGGCAAGGCGCCGAAGGAAATTCAAGCCATTCTGCCAGAAACATTAGCTTGTTTCCTTCCTGGTCGAGCTAAGGACTTATCAGCACCCCTGCATATTAGCCAGAAATTCGGTAAATAGAGTCAGAATTAATCTCGTAATCTCCCAGGTAAGAGACAGGAACGCTAACCACCTTAACAAGATTGTAGGTTAATTTTTTCTTCTTTATCAAAAATAACAGTTGAGTGGTTGGCACTCCTGTTTGGCAGCAACGAGCAAAATTCCGACATAAATTCTTAAATTAAGAAACTACCGTTTATTAACACATATTTTCTAAATCATTATTCGCAAATGACGCCAGAATGTGAAGCTATAAAATGATAGTGATTGAAATACATAAATTCTGCCTTGTCTTTTGATAACACCTATCTTTCGATGAAATGATTCCTCAACAAATGATTCCCCTGGCCAATATTAACAATGATTTCTACATTTTTGCCCTTGTGTTTCCACGGTCTCTGTTGAGTGAGCAACTCGGCTTTAGGTATCGAACCGAAGTGATCGTAAACCCATTTCAAGAATCGAATCAAGCTGCAGCGCTATTTAATTTTGTGGGAGGTAGTATAGGTGTTGGTTGCAGCGGCTCGCTACGGTCTGGACGGTCCGGGAATCGAATCTTGGGAGAAGTGGGGGAGCTTTTCCCTATCGGACCAGACAGGACCTGGGGCCGGAGCGTGGTGCTGACCACCCACCCCCATCCATCGCTGCGTTAAAGAAAGAGCGATTCCTCTCCCCTCCTATGGGCTTAAATAACATGTTTTAGGGTGAAATTCACCAATTCTTTAATTAGTATAAGTAATACTATACATAGACAGACGGCATGCGTCGTCAGTGTCGAATAGTATAAAGTAAAGATCTGAAGTCGAATTTTTTGACGTATAGTACCTACTAACCTATCAGAATAAAAAGAGTTTATATTGAATAGGATGAGAATATGATGAGAAAATAAATGTTTTTTTTTAATTTTTCCTTTATTCATAGAACACCAAGTTCCTACGGAGCAAAGATTCTTTAAATAATTATCTCTTTACATTAGTCTGGTCTCCCATTTGGCTCTCCATTCTACGACAATACAACTACTCTCACACTACCATTACAGTATTTCCTCTTCTCTCCATAAAGTTCTTAGCGTCTCATTCTGTTCCTTCGTACCCTCCAATGAGGGAATCGTACGACCGAACTTTCTTTTTGGAAACTATCTTTCAATAAGTATTTCATAGTATTTTTATAATACTAATAAAAAGCACTTTCCTTTTAAGAATAGTGACTTATTAACATTGCATTTTACTTGAAGAAAAAAAAAGATAACCGAACATCAAAATTTGTTTTCGTCAGACGTACAGTGGTATTAATTGAAGTATCACAACTCGTGTCCTGCACATAAAAATGTATTTTCTCTTAAACGAGTTCCATTTATTTATTTAGGAAAAAACGAAAGACCCAACGATATTTTCTTTTTACTAAATCAGTGTAAATTTATGAAGCTAGAAGGAAAAGAGCCAGACATGTCCTGTAAATGCTTTGCAGCACACAATTCTCCTTGTGTTCCTTTCCACCTTCCATTATGACATTCTACACACATCACTTCATTTACTCTTTGGCCCTTCACAGAACAGCGTTGAATACGTTTACCACATGGTGTAACAATATAAAGCTCTCGAAGTTTCCTGCGAAGTGTGTTTTAGTTATTTCGTGTGAATCTCACAACAAACAGCAATTACTTTCACAAACAGTATTAACAGATTGCTCTCTGTAAAGAAAGTATAGTGTTTTTATCTTAGATAATAACATAATTTTTTAAATTCCACCAATGGCACTTCTACCACAGCAGTAGTAACTAGAAAGTTGCGAGGTAAAATAACTTATAATGCTTACACATACCAAATGGCAGACGAAAGTAACGTATCGCTAATAGAACAGATACTTACTACGGAAATTCATGTAATTTTCCAGCAATTTACACTCCATATATGACTCAGGAAAAATAATTATTCTTTCTTTACACTCTACTAAACCAAATTTACATTTAGATATGTGCTGTTTTTGGAATTTTACGCAGCGTAGAATCCCAAAAGAGCGCAGATCGCATTTACATTGCGGCGGAAGCCTGAACTCACGCAAATTTACATTTATTTAGCCTTTAATATCAGCAACAAAAGACTTAGGCATTTCTTGTTCTTTCCTCCCACGAAATACACTAACAGAACGCATAAAAGAAAGGGCGCCTCCACCTTGTATCTCCAACACCACCAGACGATCCCGATTCGATTTAATGTTATGGAATTTACATCAAACGTATCGGGCAAATTACATTTTCATTCATATTCCGACATATCCAGAACAAACAGGAATTTATCAGTCAACTTTGCCACCACATATTTTGTAATTTATTTTATTTTTATTTTCATGGTGCAACAGGCCAAAGTGGGCCAGGGACCCCACGATCACACACACACACACACACACATACACATACACATACACACACATACACACACGCATACCAAGCTAGATATGACTCCTTTGGGCGAGTGATCTCCCCGACGCTGAGAACTTTACCTGACAACACACAACTCTATCAAGAGGAAGACATCCACGCCCCCGGCAGAATTCGAACCCGCATTCCCAGCAAGCGAGAGGTCGCAGACCCACGCCTTAGATCGCGCGGCCACTGCGATCAGAGCTGTATTGTAGACAACTGTAGTTCAGATAAAATATCCCCTTCTGTTGTGAAAGCCGAAGTTTATGTTTGTGTTCAGAACAGCCCGCCACTGTAAACTCTCATTAGGCTGTAACGTTAGTTACGCAGCCTAAAATTATACTGGATAAAATTCACTTTAATACATCTTCTGTTTAGACTTTGTGTCTAAAATTTATCTCTTTCAGAAATTTATGCATAGAAGGTACTAAGATCTACAATATATATTTGGAACACATCTCGATAAATCAAAAGAAGCAACAAGTCCTAACCCCGAGAATTGTGACACCTGTCGCGTTATTAATTTTGTGATATTCTTAATGTTACTGCCTTTGAACTTAGTGCCTTTGGTGTGCTGTAAATTAGTTTTAAGACTGACGAGAACAATTGATTATATTAAAACCGTACGGTGAATTAAGCAGTATTGATTGGCCTATGTGTAATCCGAGTGAAAACAGACTGACGTACATTCATATTGTAACTGACGACTGTTTGAGATAAAAGTGGTGTTTAAGTGAATAAAAACTACTCTACTCGCTGCTTCTAAAAGTAACCCCAAATTTCATCATGGCTTGAGAACTGAATATGGACACCGTACGTCACATGGTTGAAAATCTCTTATCCCATAAAAGAATCTTTCGTTTAGATGTTGACGATATTTTTCGTCGTCTGTGACGAGACAGCGAATATAATATGATATTATAATTCATCTCTCCTCTCGTCGTCGTGGTCACATTTATGATAAAATCAGCATTGCGTGACGGTGGTGTGGAAAGTAGACCGAAGTATGAAAGATAATCTTTCATGTCGTGGGTCTTAAGGTGTCATGAACGTCAGAAAAGATGTCAAAACCTACAGCAGTTTATCTACATTCTAAGGCGATATAACGTGTCGACTTATCACATACACCTAGGATACGTTTCAGCAGATATGAAGGAAAAATATTTGGCTCCCAAACATTGTGTAGTTAGACTTCAGTGACAATAAAAACGAATTTCATCAGCGCCGTTGTATTTGATCCGCGAAAATCTTATCATAAAAGTGGCGACATAATACGTCACGCATCACTGATAATCACATTTCCAATCTAATACAAGAACTCTACATTACTGAAGCACTGTTTCAAAGCATTAGCACTGTAATTGCCTAATGCTGTAAAGCATAACATTTCCTCAGAATCGATTTAGCTTAGTGCCAATCACAATGGTCTAAGAACAGCATGGGCTACAACATTACCAAAACTGGGATTTCAAGTTCTTGCTTCTAATAGGCCTAAATGTGTGTCAGTGTTGTGACGTTCTGTGTTAGTATATGTAAAATATTAAGCCAAGGAGCCCCAAACAAATTTCTAAATAATTCACCAAAATAATGTTTTCAAGTTTTCACGGTGATTTATTTTTTTAATAAATTTATTTTGAGTATTGTTACACCGAGGAAATTATCTGTATTTCCGGATTTTCGGAGAAACTTGCTTCTTTTTATCTTTAGTTTAAAATTAAGAGGTGTTTGGATTATGCAAGCAGGCAGTCCTTGGGGCGCAAGGATGTGGGAGAGAATGTAGAAGAAGTAAAAACCCAACGGGCACAGTAAACAGGCAACTGAGTAAAAGGGCTCTTTTGAGGACGACTTTTGGTTCACACACTAAAGGCCGTCACTCGTAATTCCGCATCCGTCGATCCTATTGGTCTGAAGCGAATCTTAGTAACTTGTTCACCGCTTCTGGGTCTCAGGGACCTCGCGTGTACATGCTCTAACACTTAACAACACTACTCCCGTCAACCCTGAGAGGATCAGGCTTTTTTACAGAAGCGTCTAAAACACAGCACACAACATAATCGAAAATAACTGCTTACAAATATAGGCCTTCCTCAGTTGGTCAAAAAAATAGGCACTCTTATTAAAACCGAAAGACGTTGACTTTGTTAACATGTTACTGCCACTGGATCCTATCACTTAGCCACCACTTGCTCACAGAAACCTTCCTCTCGACTCTACGCTTAGCAATCATTTCCTTTAAAAATCTCTGGCACTGTGCCCTATCATGAGACATCACAGTGTCAACAAAACGTCTGTACTGGAGTCCTCCCTTAGTGACAAATTTCTACACAAACCTCTGAAACTGGACCGTATCATTCTTATCATGTACCTCACAAATTGTCCTGATGGGCCTGATCTTTAGATAGCAATTCGCTCAGTTGACTACATGAAAACAAATGGGTCCATCATTCTCTATCATTTTAATCCAGCTACTTAAAGGCACGGTTTGGCTTATAAAACTAAGAGAAATTACTGGTCCCCCTGCCTTAAGATAACATTTTCCTCACAAAAATTACATTATTGGACTCAATCCTTAGACATCACTTTTTTTACAGAAATATGCTATTAGACCGTATCCTTAGACAGCACTTTGTTTATAAAAGTATAATATTAGACCCCATCCTTAGACAGAATTTTCCTCACAAAAATTTGCTATTAGACCCTACTTTAGACAGCAGTTTAACACAAAATTATATTATTAGATCCCATCCTCAGATATCATTTTGCTCACAAAATTATGTTGTTAGACCCCATACTTAAACATCACTTTTCTCACAAAACTACTTCAAAAGACCAAAGTCTTAAATAGAATTTTACTCAAAAAAGGAGAATATTGATGCACATCCTTAGACAACATTTTGCTCGAAAATCTCTCAGTCCTTAGGTAGTTTTTTTTTAAAAATCAAGGCAACTGAAACCTACTCTTAGTCAACAATACGTTCACAAATCTTCAGCACTGGACTTTATCCTAAGTTAACAATTTCTTTGCCATAATTTGTCCATCGTACTTTCTTCTTGACAATCAACCTCACACAAATTTCTAGTACTGAATCCTATTCTCCACCGACACTATGTTTATACAACTCTGAAAATCGATCTTTGACTTCGCTATAATTTTGAAAGCAAGAATACATCACTGAAACCTAACCTAATTCCCCCACCACCCACAATATTCTCCGAATAAAAAAGGAAAGTAATAATTTCGGCACAGCCTACATTTCGCACTTCACACTGAGCACAATGTGCTTCCTTTACAAATATGAACCAATGAGTGCTGCATAGGAAAGTAAACGCAGTTCATTGTACATATCTTACGGAACATATAAATAAGCTAACCTGTTATGTAAAAAAAAATCCAGAAACTTTATGTTTTAACCTGACATGACATATAATAACCAGTACGCTTTAAAGGGTTTAACTTTTTTTTAATAAGAAGCTTTCTGTGTTTACGTAGATAGATATACGTAATTTGGCTCCTTCGCATCGTAATTATGGAGGCCCAGAAATCGATTCTCGGCCACAGACCTGCGATTCCAAATAAGGTGCTGTTTTCTCCATTGCCCTCCGGAAAATTCAGGATTAGAACCTTAAAATTTTGGCATCCACCTTCCTTGAGCAACCTCTCGAATTCGTAATTCATGATTATTCTAATTTTCGATGCTATTACTTGTGTATGCAAAACACTTAGAAGTATCACTGGATGACGTAACTTCGCAATTCATCTCAAGAATTTTAATATCACTGCCTTGTCTGTTTTTAGGTGATCTATATACAACGTTTACGGAAACATTTGAGAACTATTATAACCTACAGATATTTGAAATTCATCGTTTTCAGTAACTCTGTTATATCTTTAATAAAAATTTTCCTTTGAAGGGTTCGGAAGTTCGTATTTCTTCACGTGATTGATAGAGCGATCCGAAATATTCAATAGAGAAACTAGGAATAAAAGAAAGTATTTCAAACATTCCGTTCCAGTGACGAGGGAATGTTGGTGCACTGGAATTTCCTCGCAGGCGCCCATAATTCATAGCCCGACATCCAGGGGACGCCGGTAGATATATGAGCAACCGCCGTCTGACCCTTATGAGGGACTATAAGGAATTCGTTCTGCAGCCAGTCCTAAATATTGAACAGACAGACAAGTTCACAGCCCGGAAGGGGTACTTCTTCACTTTCCTTTCGTTCTTCTACATATCGCCCTCCTTACCTTCCAACGTCATATTTTGTTTTTGTCTCATAATTTTCTGCTATTTCCTTTCATCTCCATTTCATAATCCTTCCTCCATTTTCTCTCAATCTTTTCTTAAAATCTGTGCCAGCTCCTCCTCTCCTTATCAACAACTTGTGCTTTCTTCAATTCTTTATCTCATATAATCTTTAGTGTTCTATTCCTCTTTTCCTGCATCTCATTCTTCTGCTCATTTCCTCCTATCATAACCCAGATTAATCCAGCTTGCACCACTCTACACTTTTAATATTATCTTTCTATCTACATCCAAGTCCTCCAAGTGGTCTCTTTGCTTCAGGTATCCCCACCAGTTCGTCTTTGCATTTCTTTTCCAACAACATACTTGCCACGTGTTCCGTTCATCTCATCCTCTTTTATTTGACAGCATGAAAAATATTTGATGAACAGCAAATATCAAGAATATTCTTATTATTCAGTTTTCTCGAGCTTCCTGTTACGTTCTTGCTTTCAGGCCAACGAATTGCCCCCAGCGTAAGAAAACAAGTTTCACGCCTGTACATAAGTACACTTCAAGCATAGTTTTGCGTAATTTCACATAGGCTATATTTTCAGGCAGCAAACGGGGAAAAATGAAAATCTTCGGAATAAATTGTAGTAAATATATGAATTTTATCTATTCTTAGTTTCTTTGTACACACAACTTTGATTTGAAAGCGTCAACCCCATATGTTTGAAATTTTCCTCATTTAATATAATTTATTTCTGCCTCTAATTTTTATCCGGGTTTAATCCAACTGGGAATATGTCGACAAATGTTTAGCAAATTTTGCTTTTTTTTAGTTGTTCCATTCAGAATGAAGGATGGATGGGCGGACATGGCGGAGTTAACTAACAATTTTCTGAATGTTGTTGTTGTGAGGGGGTTAAAAAAATGCAGACTATCACGAGTTTAATTGTAATTTTCGAACTTTGTTCGAGAGATCTAAGTTTATACACTCACTGTGGTCATTGAAAGTTCATGCCTAACACAAAACTCTACACCAACTTTGTAAAAATTTAAAGCATTTACAATATGTATGACAGCACAACATTATATCCTGTTTTGTAAACATAGTCAACATGATTTTGTACAAGATATTCCAAGAATAATGATTTGTAAACATTATCCAATATGTAAATAAACCATTGCGAAAACATTTTGTTTAAATTGGGTACGTAATAAATTTCAATGTGAAAACACTGTTACAACCGTATACGGTAAACAATGTTGTCTGAACTTTAATGCGAGTAATAATGATCACATTGCCCCAACATGTATGTGTGTATATATATATATATATATATATATATATATATATATTTTGTGCCTTGTGCTTTGTATATTATACATTCCATGCAGCGTTACGCTACAGGGGAAGTTACAATGAGTCTGCTGGGACAGCAGGATCTGGGGGAGTGGTAGGGTGGAAATGACGAGATGTGATACTCGAATCACACTAATTGCAAATTATTTACAGAATTAACCAGGTCAGTTATATGTGTACTTACGGGTTAGGGTTTAGTGTAAAAACAAAAAAGAGAAAATAAACTGGAGCCGTTAAAAAAAACATGGGGACATCTGCCGTTTTGACGCTGGCAGGTTGACCACGATAACACTACAGTTCAAGTGGTTGGGACTTTGTACACGATATGAAAAGGTTTAACTCTCCACTCGAATACCTCAATCATTAAAATTTCAAAGCCCGGTGGTTAACATACATACCACTTTCTGTGACACTAAGAAACTATACATTTACCCACCAAATATATTGAAGTGTATCGAATAATTCTTAACACAAACAGCTGTTTTTTTCCCCTCATTCAAAGCTAACCAATTTTCCTTTCTAATGGAAGCCCACTTTGTTCTCTGCGATGTAAGAAGTGAATCTTCATATATAATGGAGATTAATTTTAGTGTCAAATTTGCTAACAGAGTTTGTTGGTGAATTTAACCATTCCTCTCAACAAAGGTTTCCGGCTTATTCCACAGTCTTCGATGCAAAGGCCGTGATCAAAGTTGAAATCAAGTCAGAAGAGTTTACCGTAATTTAGGAGTAACTACGTACTGATCATTGTAGTAGATGATACTGTGTAATATGAGTTACTGAAGACGTGGTTAAATGGCCTCAGTGCATTAAACCATTAAGATTTGCATATTCATAAACTTAAAACTTTGTCAAGAAGTTTCTACCTTAACTACTAGGACGTGAAAGCACTATGTCCTGTAGCGAGGGTGACCAAATTATATACAGTTAGCATGCTTGCACAAAAGGCTGACAAAAAAAAGTCATTTTAAAATATTTACTAAAAAAAGGAAAGTCATCACTGACTGAAACTAACCTACTGTATTTGGCTGAAGTGAACTAAGAGGCCAGTCTGTAAAGAAAACTAATTTTGTTTTGCTATTAAGCATCGCTGTTGACTGAGCCGGTTCCCCCCCCCCCCCCCCCCCCCAAACACCTACCACCCCAACAAAAA
>Ga0136643_10004747_pt1 | contig 18904 bp, 6 predicted proteins | sample TergutLab28metaG_FD_96883 | JGI IMG/M metagenome (GOLD analysis project Ga0136643, IMG submission 96883) | Labiotermes labralis P1 segment gut microbial communities from Petit-Saut dam, French Guiana - Lab288 P1 (version 3) (version 3) | ecosystem: Host-associated > Arthropoda: Insects >...
CAACTGCACTTCACTACACTTCACTACCCTCTCATTTGGCTTAACCCTACTTATAATTCTTACCGCTTCATTTCACCTCACATGACTTCACTTCACCTCACTTCACATTGTATAAGTAAAGCCACTCAATGATCGTGGCAACAGTGACTGAGGCACGTAGGTAATTAAGAATACTCGTATATGATAAAGCATAGTGTACCGGTGTGCATTTGTTAACCTACTACATAAATTTTAATATTTTTCTAACGTAGGGATAAGGAACAAGTTAGTTCAAAATATAATCATTTAAGACTGCTCCTTGTCTCAGGAGATTAGTCAGGGGCGTCACAGCAGCGAGGCCGAGGTTTTATCCCGGGTCACTGCATGTTGATTTTGTGGTGGACAAAGTGGTAATGGGAAAGTTTTCCCAGTTACAATCATGTACGAACTGCACCATGCCCTTATTCACTCACCTGCCATTGATGTTTTAAAATGTCAGTAACTTTTGTCGTTTTTGAACAAAACACTTCTCTCTCTTGTGGTAATGGTTTGCTGTGCAGCGTAACAGAACAAACCATGCAACGACGGTACCATTTGCCAAATTTTCACTTATAATTCCCGCTTGATTCTTACAACTACGTATGTCGTTGTTAAGTCAATTTATTTTATATTTTAAAATAGTCTTCAATTTCATTTGCACAAACGTTCGATTGGGGCTCTGTACAAATGTTAGCTCAAACAAATGGCTGTTGAGATCTGAGTTCTTTTGAGATTTTATACAACGTAGAATGGTAGTTTCTTACTGGCGTTTCGGGATAACCTATCGATAATTTGTCTCGAAACGTCAATAAGAAACTACAATTTTAGGTTGTGTAAAATTCCAAAAAAGGCGCAGATCCCACTTACACCTCGACGGCAGCCAGAAATCAAGGATCGATGGCTGATGTTTTCAAGAAAACTACATAAGTCGGAAGGCTGCGTCATCAAAGCGCTGCTGCTCCGTGGCCCAGCAGACTGCTTGTCTAAAGCGTGATGTTCATTAACATGCGTGTAATACAGACACTGAGAACGTTTCTGGCGTGAGTTCATGACTTGATGCGAAACAACTTTAAGAACTTCACTTTAAAAATATACAGAAAGTGACAAAAAGTATCAGAGTCTGTGTGTTATTGTACACTTGAACGTGGAGTATTTAACGCGAACGCACCGGGAATACAACTCCTGAATATGCTAAATGACCTTTTTTCGGGTCAACACGTGATCTCACCTACAGTATGGGGCAATGCTGACACTTGAATTCATCGTCTACACAGCAGCAGGAGTATGTCGATGGTTTTCAAAAGAGTTATCAAAACTGAATTTATAAATATCTCTTCCAGAATACTCTAAATGAAAGTAAACTTTGTGCAACAGAAAGGCAAACTTTTAAAAACTAACAGGAGCACCCAGAATGTCACAGTAGTGCCATCCGTCTTCAAATTCAGCAACAAATACTAGTAGCAGCTCTAGAAATCTTTCTCCTTCGCTGCAATCCTACAAATGTCCCTTTGCACCATGAACCACTTACGGAGGTGCATATAGCGCCATGGTATTAAACTTGGATTAAAATACAGCCACTTTTAGCTCTATTGAAGTAATGGCGGGTAGCACCACCATTACTACCACCACTTTTACGTGCTTTTCAACGACTCTACAGGCTCAGGGCCTGAATACTCCCCCGTCTCTCTCCCTCTACGTTTCATTCAGCTGTCTGTCGAACCCCTGAAACTCTTCCACAACTCCTAACCCTTTATGCCGAAACCACCCAAAGTCAGCTGATCGTAAAACTGAATAATTGGCAATCATGACTGTATTACAGTACATCAACTGCCTATGATAATATACTCTGCCTCCCGTTCTATTTTTCACGTCTAAATTGCTCATAATTATTATGTTTACACACTGACTTACAGCTTAAAATATGTGGGAAATTGACTCTAAAAAAACAGAAGATTTATGGGTGTCCAAGAGAATATCGCTCATTTGCCACAACAGTGTCACAACTAGAGAATTTGTGATTTTTTAGGAGAAATTTTAAAGGTTTTGAAGTGCTATAATTTTTTGTGAATGCAAAGACGACACAACTGCTCTCCAGCGGCGAGTTTTGTAAAGTGCGTTATGACACTATACCTATTAAAAGTGCATTTGCAAACGTCTCTTTATATACCAATAACTAAAAAATGCCAACTTTTAATTTCTGACACTCTTGTCGCAAATGAGCAACATGTCGTACCCTAAATTTGGGACAGTATCACACATCAGGGCAAAATGTATGTGTATTTGCTGTACGGTTATGCTGTTACAATTGTGGAATCGTAGAAATGAAGCAGTGGAATTGCGTTCTTATTAGGGTGCAGAAATTTTTATATTATTTTGAAACACTCAGGGACTAACATCTCCGTCCAAAGCTGGCATATGAGATGAGCCAGGGGTTGTTCTTAGCTATATCTATTTACCATGTAAAACAACCACACTTGACTTACCAAAATATATGACCAGTATCTTCCTTTTTAAAAGCGTCCAGTTCTCATAATATCGTAGTAGACTTCTACAAATTTAATATGCCTCTTCATGCGAATGACTTAGCTAATTTTCATACACTGAAAATTCCGAATATTAGATTAGGAATAGACAAAGTAGCTGCAATTGAATCAGCATCCTGAGGAAGAGATTTGGGCTTCAGAATGTAGAACGAACACGAAGCTGCAGAAAATTGTGAAATTAAAGATTTCATAACTTGTATTCCTCTACAAAAACTATCAGTACAGTCAAATCAAGAGTATAAGATGGGAGAAACATTTCGCACACATGGGACAGGAGATAAATTCGTGCAGCGTTTTGGTCACGAAAACTAAAGGAAAGAGAATGTTTGAAAGATCTAAGGACAGACGGAAGGATAATAATAAATTTAATTCTATGGAAATGATGTGGGAGGGAGTAGACTGGATTTAGTTGGTTCAGGAACAGAAAAAAATGGTAAGTCATTTCGAAAAAGTGATGAACTTCAGAAATCTGTAAAAATGGGACATTTCTTTGCCAAGTACCTCCTCAGAAGGGCTCTGATTTAAGGCGTTAGTCATTTATATAGTTAATTACTTGATTGATAATACTGGGTTGAAGAGTAAGTAATTTTGTTGACAGTGTTGAGAATTCCTTCAAATTGCTGTGTCGCAGACAGCGTTAATACACTAAAGATATGGAGTTCTAATTATGCCTCAGAACCAGATCTACAAGAATGTTATCCAGAGGCTCCACTGAGCAGGTTACACACGGCAAATTCGTCTATAAAAGAACTGCAAACCGAACACTCGATGTGACCCGACAGACATCGTGGACACTTAAGAGCTGTTCCACCTGGCCCTCATAATCTCTGACGAGCGTAACAAGTAAGTGGGATGCGAGTTCCTCCTCATACTCACTGACATCAATCTGTTCCACAAACAACATGTTGTAGGTCGAAGCCGGCAAACGTCACTCGAGACAGTGACCGCATTACGAGACTGACGTTCGAGGAATCGTGGATCTATTTCCGGTAGGCGAAAGATATACCTTCCTCAAAGCTTTCTCCTCTGAGGCCCACACAGCCCTACAATCAGCGTGTACATGATGCTCTTTCCCCGGGAGTAAAGAAGCCGTGTTGTAAAACTGACCTGATCTTCTATTTAGCCCTAAGTTTAAGAATACGTGGAGCTAAAACTCCACTCACGTCCATGTCTTAATGGCGTGAATATAGAGAGCGTTGCTTTTACCTTAGCCAGGCATGGAAAACAAAAGATGCTGATAGTTTTCTATATCTTATCTCCGACTGTATCTTTTAAGGCAGGAGTAAAATATATGGGAAATATTAAGACAGTATAATTACATAAACGCATACAGGAAATCCAGGGCATCGATATATGTAAAACGGAAATAAAAATTTACTTTTCTGTTCTCATTAATGGTAAACACGTCCCTTCCGATACGCCTAGTCTCTGATTTGCTAACTGAACATACCCAGAACATGTAAGAGATTGAGGGCCCCTGTAGACCCAGTAATTTTAGTCTAAACATCCCACGGGCGATGTTTAATCCTCTTAGCTATCACTGGGCACCGTAACTGCTCGTTCAGGGAAATCAGGAATCATAATCACGGGCCATAGAAATATTTTATGTACAGAAACCAAGTATTTTTAGGCGTATGCTTAGGTTCACCGCTTTCAATAAACAGGCTCGCTGAATGGAATCAAGTGCTGATCTCTCTTAGTAGTCAGAATAAAGTAAAACATCGGACACGTCATAATTTATATTAAGCCCTAAATATAATTTTTATAATTCCATGACGCTTCTCTGTTCGGTGTCGTAAATCCACCAGTTATGAAATACCGCGTGAAGTTCCTGCTCTGCCGTATGTTAAAACAGGTTAGCAAAGTAGGCAGTGTACATATAACGTGACACAGTGGCGTGTTCGCATACCCACTGTTGAAAGTGAAGCGTTAAAATGCGTTCCCTTCATTGTTGGCGTACGCATCGTGCTGTCAGCAACGTAATAAATAATGAACGCTTTACCGTAGTAACACAGCAATGTTTTGTCCGTGTTTTTGTTCTACATATGTCGCTGCCAAGAATAAGCTATGAAACAAACTTAGGCATTTAGGTAATGTGCCCAATATTTCCCCCAATTTAAAAAAAAAATATGTAGTTTTTCGACAGATTTTCTTAATTAAATTTCCCCAATATCTGTTTTCAAGAAAATCCGTCAAGTGGGAGCTGCGTTGATACCATGCAGACAAACGGACAGACCGACAGTAAGATATAAAGACATGATAAATCTTAACACAGGGCATCCTGCAGAATTTCGTAAAGTTTAATAGCAGAGGATAATTTTAAAAATTGTTCACTGTTCTTTTAAATATTTGTGTCTGGACACGCCAAAATCAACGGGCGCTTCTCGCGTCTGTGTGAACGATAATAAAAATACAAAATAAATTCTAGCCAAAAGATCACAGAAAACAGATTTAATTTTGGCAAATGTCTTCTGTTTTGAATGATTCATATTCACACTATAATCCTTTAAAAACCTTCTAAATTAAGTAGCAACCTTTCTTGGATATTAGGAAGATTATCGTATCGGTATAGGCCATCCACCTGAGTACTTCCCATCTTCTGCCGCTAATTCCATCAATGCGATTGCCTGCAATCTTATGTGGCACAAGAAACAATACGTCCATAAAATTCAGAGTTATAAAATACTTATTTTTGAGCTAACGATACGTAAGAGATTTCCGTGAAGATGATCTTTACACAGACAGCAAATCATCTTACTGATCGTTTCACTAAATGAATAAAACTGAAAAAATCTATGACGAGCCACGTACACTAATCTGTATTTCAACAGCTAATGACGTGCTCGCGTTATGGACGTACATTCTTCATGAAGCTAGTTCGTAAACTTACTTATGTATTCTCCATTATACATTTTAATTTGTTGTTGAAAACAACAAAAATGGCGACGGTAAATTATTTGACATTATTTCGGGAAATCTAAACGTAGCCATAACCGATACAGGTTGAGATGAGAGATGGAAATGGAACCCTAATTTACAACAAATAAAATGTAAGTAGCAGTTTCAGAATGTTCTCTGAATTCGCTGGCATAAATACAGGAATTGCTACTGTGAATAAATAATTGTACATTGACACCCTTCGTTGTCTTAGGAATGCAATCAGAAGAAAACGCCCCGAAAAATGGAGAACCAACAATTGGTTTCCCCTTCACGACAATGCTCCAGCACACCGGTCGGTTTTGTTCAAGGATTTCTTAACAAAGAACAATGTGACAACACTGGCGTATCCCCCACACTCTCCTAACCTGGCTCCAGCTGATCCTTTTCTGTTCCCTTGACTGAAATCAGCATCGTAGGGACGGCGCTTTTGTGATGCTACTGATATCATTAAGAATGCAACGGAAGAGCTGAAAAGGATTTCACAAAATATCTTCCAGGAATATTTCCAACAAATTTACAGTCGCTCGCATTAGTGTCCAATTGCACAAGGGGACTGTTTTGAAGGAAATGTAGCTTAAATTATTGTACTGTTCTTTAGTTCTCAGAAACAAAATGATTGCGGGAACATTTTGAAGCTACCACGCTTGCTCACGGCTGAAACATCGCAAAGACAATAGACATAAAAACTGTTTTTGCTCACCGCACTGAAGACAACCAAAAAAAAAAAAAATTCCAGACATCAGGCGGTACGTTGACGGTAAGTGCAGCATAACATCAGGGGCGAGGTTGGAGGTAAGGCCCTACCATCAAATGTAGACCTAAACTTATAATAATTTCGTCAAACAGAACTAACCAGCATTAATTATAAGAACTGTAAAGCACGAAATATGTTTAAAAATAAAACTCATAAAATAACGCACAAAATGCAATTCAGTTTATCTCACCAGCTCAAATTACGTGTCATAATTTGGAGACGCTAATTTATTGAACTGTTTGAAGATATGCTGAAGCCACTCCGTATCTTTTAACATCGAATCCCTTTGGGACTAGTTCTTGTCAAGCAGCGAGCATGACAATTGCAATGAGGTGTCCTCTGACTGTGGGACAAGTATGTTTTGTGTCCAGTTCCTTGATCTTTATCCAGTACATGTATTTAAACACATTTTGAGAGAATTAAAATTACAGTACTATGTACTAGGATTTGTCTTCACTTCACTGTAAACAAACACATTTTGTCTCTATTATAAAGACCAATTACTGAATTTTGTATAGAAACAGTCATTGCTCGATGTAAGAATCATAATGAATGTGTTCTATGGGCTACATGCACTGATTCCAACATTAAAACTGACGATGCATACGTCAAACAATGCAATGACATTTTGTATTTGCCGTCAAATACGTACAATTTATTTTATTCATCACTGCTTAACCACGTTACATGTTTGGTCTAGGCGACCATCTTCAGTCATAAATGTACACGATTTTAAACCAAGTGAAATGCATTAAAATATGTTGGGATACGCGAGACCTCGTAAATTTTACAGTTACAAGTAACATTGGAATATTAGGTATTATAGTTTGCGTAATAAAGATAAACAAAATAAAATACCTAATATTCCAATGTTAGGATAACTGCAGAAACTGAAACTGAAACCCTCAGAGATCTTACTGTAATTCAGTTTATTTTCAAATCGCGTGCAAGTCGCGTGCATCTGTGCCTGAAGACGGTCGTAGAGACCGAAACACGCAGGACTGCTAAACATTGTTGAATACAATGGTAAGTACAAATTACCATTGTTTTATTTTAAGAATGACACGAAAAGTTTAATTAAAATAACTCTGCATTAAAGGGTGAAACATGTTTGGCACATACAGCGATTAACTACCATCACACCTTCTACTACAAAAAAAATTTCATAAGGATCTTGCACCAAAATTATATAGAGCGAACACGTGCAGTGTTCACAAATTTTATGTAATATTTCTCAAGGTTCAAGAGGCAAAGGAATGGAGAGTAAACGTATTTTGATACGTTATATGATCAAGCTTTTGTGTCCTGCAACTAACAGCTTACAGCCATTCAGCGAGGGCAACGCGAGCCACCCGACATATATCATATGAACGTCAAGTATGTCATACAACAAATTCAGGTTGAGACCACACATTTGTAAGCATGGCGGAGGTAGTTGTATGTGCACAAGGTGGAATCCTACCAGCAACTTCCGGCAGTGGTAGAATTTAAACAGCTTCTTTATGTACCATAGAAGAAATGAGGTAAGCGTGGCGAGCTGATAGGACAGCCTCTAGCAATCCATTTTTGTGGAAACTTTCCGTCCAATAAGTCCAGACCGAGCTGTAATATGAAAATATGAGGGCGCTCAATCTTGGTATAATAAAGTGACAAAGAATCCTTTTTTTCCAGAGTCAGTATCAGGAATTCCTGGAGCTTGTGTGGATGCAAGGCAGTCATAGTTATTAGAAACAAAAGAAGAATCGAAAATTTTCTTTTGGAAATAGCACAAAAAAAATCGAAATTTTCACTGTCCTACGTACCTCCATCACTGAATGATGTTTATTTTTCCCACACATTCTAAAGCTCTCTGAGCACGCTCGGACATACCGCTTTGTTACTAAACACATTTGCAGCTGTAAAAACGTCCGCTATCTTTAGTTTCTGAAAGAACAGCACATGCAATTTTGATGTTTTGCTGACCGTGCATCTCAGTATAATCTTAGCAATTGACCAACTTAAAGTACAAATTCTTTTTTTATAACAAGTTTATTATATTCCCCTACATGTTTCGAGCACTATTGTGCTCATCATCAGGAGGTCAAATTGTTTTATACAGCATCTGGTATCGTCACAATCTATAGGTGGCCGTCCGGTGCGCAGGTTGAGATTGGACTGAGTCCACTCTCAACCTGCACACCGGACGGCCACCTACAGAGTGTGACGATACCAGATGCTGTATAATAAAATTTGACCTCCTGATGATGTGCACAATAGTGCTCGAAACATGTAGGGGGATACAATAAACTTATTATAAAACAAAGATTTGTGCATTGAATTGGTCAATTGCTAAGCACATGGAATTGTGCAGCGAACTTCTTTTCCTTGGGCATATGTACATTACAGCAACTTGTAAATTTTAAATCTTAAAACAGTTCGCGGAATTTGTGCACTGTTGACTGTGGAGGCTAACTGACGGGCAGACTGTCTTGTTGATTTTCCTGTAATAACAAAAATTAAAAAAAAACCTCGAAATTCGTCGAACTCAGCTTCAGTGACTCCTGATTTACAGTGGATTTCCCCTTTACCAATTCAGCCATCACTGCAAAACGTACAACACTACATGACGGACATTTTCGTTGCCTGCAAACTAACAACTCATTAAAAATTCTCGTTTGCACTGCAACATCAGCCCATACTTAACTTTCTGAATGCAATATGCCATTTTCAGCAACTAAAGGTGTTAGCGCCACTGGTGGCAAGATTTGGAAAATCAAGTAGGGAGATTACAAAACCTGATTACACTACCTACCTGAATACATTTAATTTTCCTTCCTGCACTTTTCACTCAATAATATTACACGAACATCATCTACACTTTGTACGTTTCTACACTGGAGGTACAGACGCTGCTAAACTGACTCCAATGCTCGTAGTTAAAGTTTGCAGGCAATGGGAATTTTGTATCACTTAGGAGGCAGGTGAAAAACGCTGATTACTTTTCAGAAACTAATATTGATCATGCTGATCAAGAAATAATTTAAATTTTACGGAATCCGAAAATACATTTCAGCGATGGCGCATATCCGACTTTGAGCAGTATCGTGAGCCCCTTTAATCCAATCAACGTCACAAAATTATACTAAATTACTATTGTAATGAAGTTACAATGTCGGTAATAGGGCTGCTAAGACGTGTAGGTCTTTGACGTGCCTTTCGAATTATCTAACACCCGAATAAATAATTTTGTAGCAATATTTCCTCATTCATCGAATATTCTACAAATGTGATATCTCTTTAAGTCCATTCCTATTGAATTCTCGTAATGCGCATTTAATCTCACTGGTATGAAAGGTATTAAATACCTTGACATTTTATAGACATGGACTAGGAATATTCTTTGTCAGTTATGTTGGAATATTTCATTCGCTTCGTGCAGTACGCACACAGTGTATTCATGTAGGTCATACGCTCTTAATCTGCCTCTGAAATACCATGATTAATAAAAATTTTCTATGACTTTTAAAGAGGAACACACGTTCAGATACTAGTACAGTGGTGTGAAGCAAAAACTACAAGATGTCCATCGTATACTTTTGGTCATGTAAATATCACGTTCAGGTTATTAATTTTATTCCCATCCACACGTAAAACAAAATTTCCTATTTTGACTCACGATGTTAGCTTGCATCTACGTTTATACACAGATATAGCCACAAGAGTTAACCGGACAGTTTTGTGCTATCACCTGATGATGAAGACAAAATGAGTATCTGAATATTACTTTTATTTTAAACAAAGCAATGCAGTAAGCAGAGACGTATCTGTTGGAGTTTAACTGAAAAACCTTTAAAGACGAAGCAAAGACTGCTTTATTTAAAGACCCAGTCCGTACCGCGCCGTAAACACTTTTAATCTCGGTTATAAAAACCAATCAGTTTATGCTGTAAGTGGCACAAGTCGCTGTTTGTTCTCAGATATATATACAAAACAAATAAATACAGTGTGGGCAGAGCGTAAAGTTGTTGAATGTTAAACCTGTTGGTGCGTCACGTAAGCAGTAGGCTTTAAAAGGTTAAACACACAAGTAACTCACTATTAGTTGAGAAAAATAAGCTCCGGCTACTAACATATACTGTACAGTGCATTAGATACCGGGAATGAATGATAAATATTAATCTCATATTACAGGATTACCGAAGTACTAAATGAAGTTACCACATGGATGTATTTCCAGACAAATCGAAGACTACACACATGAGAATAATCGTCATGCTACCTCTAAGAGCATTTAACTGATTCGGTGTATAGTTAATGTAGTTCGAGATAATGAACTGCTTAACGTCGCTGCATTAACTGCAGAGGAGTTTCATAATTTATATACTTGTTCGTCATTCAAAGTTTTGGAATTATTAAGTAACGAACAATGAGATAGAGGAGACGTGCGTGTGAGTGGAGGAGAGTGGAACTAAATATTTTAATCTAGGAGAAAAAAAGAAGAAAAGTCAAAAGCCTGCAGAGGATATGGTGAGAAAGTTCTGCAATAAAACAAAGAACAATTGTATATCATCGGTGTGCTGAGCGTTAGCTAAGGTAAGAGGGTACAAATATGATCAGCACTATGGCAGAGTAAAAAGGTAAAGTGATCCCGTTACAGGCCCGGTGTGGCCCAGAGGGTGGGAAGAGGTATAGCTCTACTCTCCCATGACCGCGGCACTATAAGGGGGTGAGTGGTCAGCAAAACGCCCCGGCCGCACTGTACCTCCGGGAAAGATCCGGTACCCATTTTACAGGAGGCTGGGTGGGCCCCAGGGCCGGTCTGGACGGGCGGGATATCTCGTCCCCACCGGGATTCTATCCCGGACCTTCCAGCCCGTAGTCAGTCGCTATACCGACTGAGCTACCCGACCCAAACTATAGCAGAGTAGCATAGAATATAATCAGTATGGGCAGGATTAACTAAGGATATGATCAGTATGCTGTGCAGTGTAGGGCAATTACACACGGTATGATCGATTTGCTGTCTATTACAGAACAAAACACAGGATATGGGCGGTATGTTTTGCGCTGTAACACAAGAACAACTGCCTGGTGCCTGTCGCTTGTCGGCCTTAAATTCTTAATAGAAAAAATACACCCATACGCCAGTGAACATTTATCCTTGATGTGGAAAATCCCTTTCACTGATTCTTCGGTGACTGAGACGGCGTCATTTAATAACAAGCAACAATAGAACTAAAGCGCCTGAAGTGTTACTCTTGCGGACGATTCCGATCTGGTTAAATCATTCTCACATTTACGCCGATGACATCTTAGTAGTGTCTTTCTTTCAGATATTTTCAAATAATATGCATCATTATCTCACACACATATGACAGGTCCCATTAACATAATCTTTAATTCCATGAACAAATGAAAAACTGGAAAGTCAATGCATTTCATGTCCATGAATCGAGACATAAAAACTTAAACTGTACTGCCTGCAGTCAGAAAGGGAGCTTGAGTAGTAGGCCGGTATATATTCATCTGACGAAAACTGCTAAAAGGTAACATTCGGAAGGATGGGTAATTTCATGGCAGGGTCCTGATCAACCCGCAGACAGGGGGAGATACGCTTGGCTGCCTGAAGCTGGATGTCGTCATTTGTCCCCTTATCTCACGTAGGGCTGCGCAGTTTCTGCCACAGTGCCATGCATCACTCACGGATATATATATATATGCGTACGGGATCGGTGTAAGCCATATCGGCCAATTGAAGTTATTCAAAATGTTCAGGAATGAGGCGGAATCCGTCTGTACACTTTATCTAGTTACAACGAATTCTCTCTTTCGATGAAATGCCACATCCATTCTTGCAGCATTCAGACCAGAAAGTTTTTAAAATTCTAGAAAAGTGGCTCGCTTTCGAAAGTAGGTTCTAATGTGATAGCAAGACAGAATCTGGTACTTATACATAACTTGTCGTGTTGTGCCAATTAAACAAAAAAAAGCATCACATATATAAGCAAACACTCAGTTCGTCTTGATACTCACGGATGACATCTAGCTGACTTTACCAAGTAACCATGACACTTTCCGTGAGATTATTGAGCCCTGCAGAGGCTACACTAAAAACTATACAAAATATTCATTAAAATTCAAAGCTGTCGTAATAGTAGAATATAACTCACCACTGATTTAGTGATTGGTTTCTTGTAAAAGTCTGTAACGTGTTTATCATTTATTTCAATACATAAGCTAATATACTACTTTCACATTTCCCATCTTTAGGTTATACATTGGCAACGTAATCCGGCTAAATTATAGTTCATCCATGGCCTTTATTGGTGCCCTGCAGTTGGCAGTGAAATGTTAATGTTTACTAGTTAAACCATGAATGGGTTGGTGAAAGACCTTGATGCAGTGGTGTCTTGTCCAAAGACGTACAATTTAAGGCCTTCCAAAAGAAAACACCGAGCGATATAAATCGCGTAACAAGTAAATTGCTTTTATTGAAATTTATGTTGATCCGTTGGTTGGTCGCAAGTTGAGAATTCGATTGTTTCGATGACTCTTTGGTTGACTATTTAAATACTTGGTCGGCTTTTTCGCTGACCTATTTCCTTGTAGACCGGCTTCCAAAATCATTAATTCTCTCGATAAGTGGTCATTTGTCTGGTTTGTTTCTTCCTTCGGTGAATGGTTAGATGATTCGTTTGTTCCGTCACGACGTCTAATTCTGAATTTCACAGCCCTGTGTGATTCTATGAAGGTGTGAGCAGTTACGAAAATAAATTGCAGTCTTCCGAGTGACAATACGTCACTTGCTTGTAGAAACCGAGGCAATTCAGAATAGCTTTATGTGAACCAAATTCGAAATATTTAGCCCTAGAATTATGCCAAACGGCGTTTAGCAGGTTTTCAGCTTCAGTGGCGAACACATTATGACAGAGAGGTCCAAAGTACTGTAATAACGTAGCCTTACATAATTCAGCATGGACTCTATACGGTAGCATGGTTAATTCTATTCATGCAGTCACATTATGGACAATAACCTATATTTGTTTTGCGCGAAGTCTTTAAAGGAAACACAAGAGAATATTTCTAAAAATTGAAATGAAAGGATTTTGACGTTCTGAGACATCTCGTTTGATAAACGTTCCATTAACTAGCAAAATAAGTGATATACAAAGAGAGGAATTACTGTAGATACGTATGAACCTTTGGATAGAATATGTAGCTTCTATCTTCTCTCTTCTAATTCACAAGACCTAGTTTGCAGTTTTCTCCGAAATGTCCGTCCCTCACTACCAAATAACAAGAATCGTATTCGAGAAAACTGAAAGCTTTGCACTCAGCGTTGCTAGGACTTAACTCTCATGCGCTACTAATTGTCTTGTGGAGGTCTTTCAAAACAGTACGTATCTCAATGCGCATTTCTGCTACTTGTTTTTGTAGGCTGCGCCTTTAAGCCAAGGGAGAAGACACAAGTTTTCATCTTCTAGCAGTGACTGAGTGACCGTCCGTCAATGCCCAGTAACACTCATTTCACTTTCTAATATCTGTGCCCAATTCTACTTCATATAACGTGTTTTAATAGTTTTATCTCAGTATTTAACCAACTTGATGCTCAAAATTTGTTTCACAATAAGTTTTATTTCATGCTTCTACATGTTTCGTGCACACCTATAGGTGTGATGATACCAGAGGCTGTGTAATGCAATTCTGACCTCCTGATGATGAGCACATGTGCACGAAACATGTAGAGGCATGAAATAAAACTTACTGTGAAACAAATTTTGTTCATTATGTTGGTTAAATACTGAGATAAATATACTGAGATGCACGGTCAGCAAAACGTTAAAAAATGTTTTATTATGTTTTGTTCAGAATACGAAATATTCTTCATAATACACAAACACGTAAAGATTTGTAACGGTTCCGTCTGTGATAATTAACACGCCCAATGACGTACGAGCTTTCACAATTATTTGTAGATTCTAGAAGTATGTGCGCACACATAAATGCTATGATAATTAAGGATAAATGTAAAAGATATGCGCTTCTTTCAAAGCGTTTTTGAAGGGGAATAGAGACAAAGTTGAATGGGCTTCGAGCGCATGCATTTGATGGAAGTGGTTTTCGAAATGCACCTCATCACAAGCGTATCTTTATTAAAAAAGTGGGAGAGTGTCTGGTCATGTATTTTCGGTAGGAAACAGGACACAATCGAAGTAACGTCAACAAGCCGAGCTTTTTGGTACTTCGAATGGAAAACAGAATAATACACACTGCGCCAAAAACCGGAAGGAAGCAGGTTCGATTCCCGATGGAAGAGTCATTAGGATTTCTTATTGACTTAGTCCTTCCGGCCAACCTATGGCTCTAGGACCGACTCAGTCCATACAAGAAACGAGTAAGAGGAATATCTCCTGGGAGGTAAAGGCGGCCGGTTTGCAGGGATGTCAACTTTTTCACCCGCATGAGCCGCTCGCCTAGAAATTCTGGGAGCCTCAGCCTCTTCCTGTCCAGGCCTGTATAAAGATTGTTTTTACGAAATAAACAATTAAAATAAGCAATAGGAATTAATAGCTTTGACTTATGACAAGAGCTATATAAATAGGATATGATGGCTCAAGGATCCTAAGGACAAACCTTATGCAGTGTTACTAAAAGTTCGGTAAGGCAATTCGGAAGTCACGTCACGATTCATTTTTGGCGGTTTGTAAGAAAATTTGGTGCGTGGCGAGCTTTTGAGAAGCAGGAATGTTTTGGATGTCTTCAAGCCAGGCAGTTACGTTAACAACAGAATAGTACATAATAATGTGCTTCCAACCAAAGGTTAACAAGACAACCATTTGGAAGATTAATTAATAATGTCAGTATTTTGTTATTGCAAAGAGAATTACAGTGTTCGCCCTAGTGAAGTATTGGGCATCCTACTGATATTACGGACGACTGTGTCATAAAGTGATTAAAATCCCTTCGAGACAAACTATCTATTAGTTATAATCTCCAAACAGTTTCGACGCGAGCTGTCACTGCTACATACAAGGACCGAAAGATGCCCACACTGTAGTACGGTCTGTCCGCTCAATTACTGTCTCGTTATGCTCTCTGACTGACTTATACCGCTGCCCCTCCCTGACCTATCGACGAAGATAACCATACCTAATAACAACGAAATCCAACCCCAGTGGCCGCGCGTTCTAAGGTGTGGGACTGCGGCCGCTCGCTTGCTGGGATAGCGGGTTTGAATCCCACCGGGGGCATGGATGTGTGTCTCTGGTGAGTGTTATTTATTGTCAGATAGAGGTCTCTGTGACGGGTCGATCAATCGTCCAGAGCAATCATAACTTGTGTGGTTTGTCTGAGTGCCTTCACGAAGCCTCGAGAAGAAGGTGGTCTAGGCCAATAAGGGAAGGTTGCACCACGAATATATATATAACGTACCCGAGACAAAGAAGGCGGTCTGTCGTCCAGCCAAACCTGGGAAGCGACGAGGTCCTGTGCGGTTGTTCGATGTAGGTATACGAATATTCCGTTGACTGTCCGTTTCTATCATTTATAAGCTTCTTCACTATCCGTAACAATAATTACTCACTTCTTACCTTGAAATTTATAATGAAGTAACATTTATTAAACAATTCTAGGTTTAAGACGGCGAATTACTTTAAAAAAAAGAGGTACATTACGATATCCAATTCACGCTGCTATGATGAAGTTTCAGTATCCCTTGTAAAACATCAGCTAAACATATTACCTTCACAAACAAAATCAAAGTTACTGTTTGGGATAATTTTACGAAGATTTAATCGTTAGTAAAAACACGGTTCACCTTTGCGTAAGTTCTATAGGATCGAAAATTTTCACAAATTGTGAAAACAAGTTGGTTGTCTATGAAACTGTCGAAGTGTGTTTTAAGCTATTGTTCCAAAATGAAATTTTATTAAAGAAAATCAACAATAATAGTTTTTTTTTAGGATTGAGAAAACTATGTAGCTTGGCCTGTCACAGTGAGTGAGGAATTCTGCTGAAAATCTTCCTGCAGTTACTTGAAGGTTCGGGATATTAACATGCCCTGAGCTGCATGTCAATAAGGCCGTTCCGAATCTCGAGTGGTTACTCACCGGCTTGACGTCACAGAATGCCGGGTTCAGTCTACGGACAGTAGGTCAATGTGTGGGACTTGTGATGAAAAAGGTGCACTGGGGCAGGTTACTAACCAGCACTTTGGTTTCAAATTGCCAATTACAAATGTCAACAAAGCTATAGATACGAAATAAAATAAAGATTTGAAATTAATTCCATTACATTTACGTCATACGTGGATGCAAATAAATGCAATAATAAAACAATGTTGGTGTCGAATTTGGGCTACCAGGTTTTGGAAAGTTAGAGTTTCATGTGTGAAGTTTTAATGCCAGAAGAAAACTGTCGTTTATTCTTGTTCTCTATTGATACATCGCAATAAAATCACCGTTTTCAGATGAGATTTCTAAACAATAACGTCTGTTCCTGTTTATGGAACACAGCAAGTAGCAAAAATGTACGAAATTTCAACAAGTGCTCTCGCGGCTACAAACCTCTACATTCTTCCTTCTATCTGAAAACACTTATTTTCAGTTTATCAGTTTTGTAAAATGTCCTATTATTAGTAGGTTACAACGTAGATTTAAACAAAATAAATTCCCAATTTTCGTTTTAAATAAAAAAAAATGTATTGTAAACTCACATTTTATAAATAAATAAATAAAATTTTAAAATGATAATTCAGAAAAAATAATAAGGGAATGCAACGAAGAGTAATAAATGAAAACATTAATGAATAAATAAATATAAATAATAAATATCTACATTATTATGTTAATCGTAAATTTAAATGTTCTCAAATCTTCCTCGCAGTCAGGCAGTGAAATCTTTATTTCTTCCGTAAAAAAGTGACTTTCTGTCCCTCGTAAAGAAGGAAGTCCATTTATATAGCATGAAGCTGTAAGATAATAAAACGTAGAAGATTAACTATACAGTTTATTCACGACTATAAATAGACCATTACTGTCAGTGCGACATTAACTAACAACGTGACAGTTCGTGCAGTTCCAAAACGTTTAGATGGATATCCATTTCCAGCAACAGGCATAATTCATGGTCTGGTATGGAAATTTTATTTAAAGAGAGACAAACGGCAAACAGGCACATTTACTATTGTATTCTATTCTATTGTATTCTAAATGATAGTGTCAGGACGTTTAGGTGAATAATCACAATTATCAGGTAAATGAGACAAGTGGGAACTGGTAAATGGTTGTGTAAAGTTTTGGGTCGAAACAAATCGCTAGATTTAAAACTGTGGAAAATGGTATGTAGTCAAACAAAACTGTGTCACATGAGGTGTATTTAATGACTATATAATGAACAACTACATGTTTCGGTCTGTACTGGAACTTAAGATCTTAATATAAGCATGCGCGGATGCTTATAGTAAGATCTGAAGTTCCCCTAAGACAAATTGAAGATGGCCAGTACAGGTCGAAACATGTAGTTTTTCATTATATAGTCATTAAATACACCTTATGTGACGCAGTTTTGTTTGACTATATACCATTTTCCAAGTTTCACACACACAACGGGGATGATACACTTCCTAGATATGATCCCTGTGTTTTATGAAGTTAGTTTCTAAACGAATAAATAACTCCAGTGTAAACAAACACTCGCCAGGAGATTCGAAATGCAAACAGCAGTAGCCTAACTTTTCCTCAATATTTCCACTTCCGAATGAGAAGCGGCCTTAAATACTGTACCAGAGATATAGGCCTATTTAAATACAATATATCCTCAATTCCCACAAGGCTTGTTTTGTCGTCATTGTAAAAGTAGCTGAAGAGAAAGAAATTCTTATCGAAGAGGATCAAAAGAAACGAGAGGCCTTTCATCGTAGGAAGCCGAATGCAATCTGCGCGAGATCAAACAATAGCAGTCTCACTCCAGCGGCAATGAAACAAGATGGAAACCCAATTCGACTTCCTCTTCTGGAAACCAGAAAAGAAACAAGAAAGAAGCAAGGAAGAAAGTGGATAGGAAACTTATGGTGTAGACTGATCGCGTTTGCCTTTCGTTTCTCTGTACCGAAGACTTCCTGTTGGATTGAAGTTGTTTCTTTGAGCAAAGTATATGGTATCAGCATGGATATATGTTCGCTGAATACGGTACCCTATGTATTGCAAGAAATATTGTTAAAGCAAAGGGGACTTTGATGCTTACTCGAAAATTATTATGCTTAAATTAGGACTGTGTATAAACCCCCGTAATGTGACATCACCGAAGTGATAATACAGATTAACAACTGCCGCTAAATTCCGTTTCATTTCTTTCCTTACGGAAGAAAGACAGCTACATAATTTACTCAAGCCATGTATTCATGTGTGTGTGTGTGTGTGTGTGTGTTTGTGTGTGTGGGCCGGGTAGCTCAGTCCGTATAGCGACTGACTACGGGCTGGACGGCCCGGGATCGAATCCCGATGGGGACGAGCTTTTCCGCCCCTACAGACCGGCGCTGGGGCCCACCCAGCCTCCTGTAAAATGGGTACCGGGTCTTTCCCGGGGGGAAATTGCGGCCGGGGGGTGCTGCTGACCCCTCACCCCCTTTTAGTGCCGCGGGCCTGGGAGAATAGAGCTATATCTCTGCTCC
>Ga0136643_10004749_pt1 | contig 18899 bp, 14 predicted proteins | sample TergutLab28metaG_FD_96883 | JGI IMG/M metagenome (GOLD analysis project Ga0136643, IMG submission 96883) | Labiotermes labralis P1 segment gut microbial communities from Petit-Saut dam, French Guiana - Lab288 P1 (version 3) (version 3) | ecosystem: Host-associated > Arthropoda: Insects >...
CAGTTTGTTTCATAATTCTAACATATTTGGTTCCTGTATTATTCACATTTTATATACAGGGTGTGCTAAAATTAAAAAAATAATTCCGGTGCCAAAAGGTTAAGAAGAACACAGGGAATATGTCATATTGAAGAAGAACAGAACAAAGGATGACACAGACAGACGTGCAGGCTTTGTTAATAGATGGCAGAAATCTCACAGGAGATGGAGATGGAGGAGGAGAAGGAGGAAGAGTAGGAGGAAAGAAAAAAGAGCAGACAGGAGTAGGAAGGGGAGAGGAGGAGAAGGATGATGATGATAGTGATAATGATGATAATAATAATAATGGTATGAGGACGAGATTAGTTTCACAGCTTATATTGAATTAAGAGTAGGACATGTGTGTACAACACTATTGATATTTATAGTGATGTGCTCACCTGTGTCAAGGTGATGTAACAACGATCTGTGAGTGGCGTAATAACAAGCCGTGATGTGTTGCCTAGATATTCATGAGCATAACGGAACTGAGCATCACAAATGTTGCAGAAACAATCTTTCACCTTTTCATCCCACCTGCCAACAACAGTCACAATAAAAATGTTAAATGAGCAGCGCTTCTGACATTTATCAACTATTAATTATGATCCTAATCTGCTGTAAGGTACAAAACATATGTTCTATAGATCATGCACACCAGCCAAATTTATTTTGGTTGGGAAAAAAAAGCCAAATTCAAAGATATAGGAATATATGAGAAAATAATATTAAAATTCTTGAACATATAGGATGGTAGAGTACAGATTACAGTCATTCAGCATGTCATTGGACATACACTAATATTCAAACCCTAATTTGTTCTGTAAAAGTGTTTCAATATTTGTCATGCCAAATATGTTGTGTGTTCTGCCTCATACTCGTATTCTTATACAGCCTATAGCTGTGGATACGGTAAATTGAACTCCTAACAAGATATTGTTTAGGTGATGCAATCAAGAAGAATAAGACTAGCTGAGCATGCAACACATATGGGGGAGAGCAGAGGTACATACTGGATTCTGGTAAAGAGACCACTAATAAGACCTGAGCATAGATGGAAGAATAATATTAAAATGGATCTTCAAGATGTGGGATGTTCTGAGTTGATCTAGCTCAGGATAAGGACAAGTGGCAGGCTCTTCTGAATGTAGTAATGAACCTTCAGACTACATAAAATGCAGGGTACTTATTGACTAGCAAGGACCTGTTAGCTTCTCATGAAGGATTCTACTCCATCAAATCTGGAAGGAGAAAAACTGAAGTGCCATGGGAAGTCCTGCCCCATTACTGCTTCAACCACCATAAATCCCACATGCACTACATTAGGAATCAATGTGAACCTCTACAGTGAGAAGTTAGTAACCTGAACCTCTAGAGTGAGAAGTCAGTAACCTAACACCTGAGTTATGACATAATGTAGTTCAACTGTAAAAGGTAAAGTTGTTCCTGTCCCTCCCATAAAGGCAGATGAGGAAGCAAAGGTACAGTTCTGCTCATTCTTAACCTCAACACTCGGTCAGCTTTCACAACTTGCCACTTTACCCCTGGGAAAAGAATCCCCCCTTCCCATTGAAGAGGACACAAAGTGGGCCCCAAGCCAATATGGACATTTTCTGGTGTAGAGAAAAGCTTGAGAATTCAGGTCTTCTGGAATGTAATGCTGTGTCACTGGGACAGTGTGTCCTGATGTTCCTTCACAGTTTTAAGCACTGCTAACTGAGCGCCATAATGTTACACCCCAGAAGAGCTGAATCCTCAACAATACTATTGTGGAAATTTTGAATTTTCACAGAAAATTCTTTCATTCTATAAAATTCCACATGTCCATCCCACATCCTACTCACTCTGATGACTATGCTATCACAGTCCTCATCCCTGTGGAAATAGTATACATACTTGCTGAAATTTAACACTGTATAAACAAAGTCTGCAGGTCTTTCAGACCAAATGCACTTAGAGCAACAAGTACAAAGACAAAAACTCAATCAGACAAGGGAATTCAGTCACTAGTAGAGCCACAGTGTACACGAAACGAAACGAAACAAAATGAAACAAAACGAAATGAAATGAAACGAAACAAAACAAAACAGTACCTATGTCTTAGCTGCGACTGCCACTGAAAGGCTGATGCATTTTCTATTTTGGCTGAAATTATCTTGGCCACAACATCTCGTGAATGCACATCAATTGTACAAATGGTCATTATCTTCTGCCTGTCTTCATTTGTTAAGTCACCCAGAAGAAGAACAATAAGCGTGTTCAGCTGAGTTATCTGTAATATGAGATATGAGATAAGTGTGTTTAGCTGAGCTACCTGTAGTATGGGATATGAGATAAGTGTGTTTAGCTGAGCTACCTGTAGTATCAGATATGAGATAAGTGTGTTCAATTATCAGTAGCATGAGATATAAGATAAGCATGTTCAGCTGGGTTATCTGTAACATGAGATATGAGATAAGTGTGTTTAGCTGAGCTACCTGTAGTATGGGATATGAGATAAGTGTGTTTAGCTGAGCTACCTGTAGTATTGGATATGAGATAAGTGTGTTCAATTATCAGTAGCATGAGATATAAGATAAGCATGTTCAGCTGGGTTATCTGTAACATGAGATATGAGACAAGTCTGTTCAGTTGAGTTATCTTTAGCATGAGACATGAGATGAGTGTCTTCAGCTGAGGTATTTGTAACATGAGATATAAGGCTGTCACATCAGTGAAAATTTACATAATATTAGGGTGATGAAATGGGTGAGGCAAGCGGTATGTGGGGCAATGGAAATGCATGCAGTGTTTTGGTGTGGAAACACAAAGGAAGAAGACCATCTGGGAAACCTAGGCACAGATGGGAAGATAATAATAAAATGAATCTTAAAATAATAGCAAGGGAGAGCATGGATTGAGTTTATTTGGCTCATGAGAGGGACTGTTGGTGGGTGCTTTTAAACAAGGTACCCTTGGGTTCCACGAAGAATAATTAATTTCTTGACTAGTTGAAGAAATATTTGCTTCACAAAAATGACTCTGTTGTATGGAGTTAGTTATTGCAGAATGTGACACTGTATAGTCCAGGGGTGCACAAATTTCCAAAACTTTAAAAATCCTAGGTGCCAGAATGGTGAAGTGAAGCAAATTCCACAGTCAGGAACCACAAACATTAGTAGCAATCATACAAAATTTAGTCACACTTGCAACCTGACACCCAGGATTCTGTGCACCTCTTGTTATAGGTGATTATAGATGTTCTGGAAAAAACTGGTGCCTCATTTGTCGGTGCAGAGGTACAGGTATAGGCAGCAGGTTCCTCTATAATACCAGTAACCACATACACAATTGCAGAGTGTCTTAATTCAGAAAACGGATTATTTAAATGGCACTTCTTTCACACTTATGAACTGTTCCATTGAGGCTCTAATAACAATGCATTATTTTTGAAAAATATAAATGTAGGAATTAAAAACTGATTTCTGTTCTAAATACGCTTGTTCAGGACAAATTTGGAATTGAATAATTCCTTTCATAGAAACCATCTCATTGTACATTATTTATATTTAAATTATTTCAATTCTTTTCAGGTTTGCAACTCAAAGACTATGATACATATAAAACCAATGGGACACACATAACCCCAACTTACACCTAATAATAAGTAAGTCTTTGAAATATCAATTTCAATACATATTAATCCTTCCCTTAGATACCATCACATGATAACTGTCATACCTTCATTTCAGTTTTAATATTAGTTTTAATATTTATTTTTATTTATTTTCCAGAATCATCAATCAAAACCAAAAATTCTTCTGAACATCGTACCTTTTATCTAAAAATTGCTTCTACTATAGAATCCTTAACTCAACTCAGGTTAAAGACAAACATAAGCCTCCACTCCCACACATTTCACCTACCAAAAATTACCTCAACTACATTGAAAAATCGACAGATTGTATGCAATGATGATGATAAACATTCTTTCATCCACTTACCACAAAATCTATAAAGAACAAGACAGGCAGTGTACATATAATGTAACATTGAGAGCCTTAGGTATCCAGCATGCAGTGCGCATGTGCCATAGTGTCATCTATGGCCTGCCCCGCTGCACAATGTTTTTCCACATTATCTCATATATAAACAGCATGATTTTCGAATTGAACACAAAATGTGTGTTTTGATTTTCTCTACAACGTTTGTCTGAAACATTTCTCATTCTAAGAAGAACTGATGGAGATATTATGAAAAATGTCTAGTTGAATTTCTTTAAAGTACACACTATTCTTGTCCAGGTTTAATAAAACTTGCATTTTCTTGACAGTTACAAATATCAAATTTCATGAAAATCCATCCAACTGGAGCTGAGTTGTTCCATGTGGACAGACGGACGAACAGAGAGACATGACGAAGCTAATAATCACTTTTCACAATTTTGTGAATGTGCCTAAAAACAACATCTGTACACACCCCAATTACCCTTTCACATAAACCAATTATTTGTAGAAATGAGAATTCATTTATATATGAAACACCCAAAACCACGTGAATCTTCTTAGCAATTTTGGGCATATGTAATAACCCAACATACTAACAATGAAAACTTCTGAGTTGTGACTGATGGATTTTCTATATTTTCTATATATTTGTTATCATAATCAATATGGTATGAACTGATTTAAGATAACTAACAGGTATTAAATAAATAAAAGCAATACTACAACAATGGAGAAAACCCCCATTTTATGTATTACACCAACATAACGCTACATGTCATAATGTAAAGTCAAACAAATATAATACATGGAGGTAAAACACTTGATGCTATCAAAATAATTAAATCCAAACGATTCGTATGGAAAGCGGCTTCAATACCTGTTTCTTGTTATAATCTTTCATAGCATTCTCATAACCTTCATCCAGACGTGCAAAAGCGAGATTGACTTCCGTAGTCCACCAAATCTGTGTACCACATAAAGACACCTGTGCAGGATAGTCAAAGATCCATTTCTCACGAGGACTGTCTTCATATGAAATGACTGCTTCACCGAAATAGTGGCGCACAGTTCGTCTCATTGTGTCAGTTAATCGATTTAACCAAACCTCCACCTAAATTGACATAGAGACATTTTATTTAAATACATGGTGAGTAATGATTTGAGCATGGGGCTAACAGTTGTATATTGGAAAACAATATGAGTTAAGAAATGAAATAACTAATGCCTGATAGATAAGCTAGGAAAAACAAATGAGTAAAGCCGCTTTAAGCATCATGAGTTACAGACTGATATTTGAGAGTTAAAGGTGAAATCGTACAAGCATAGAGCAATGATAGAGGAGAATGACTACCTAATGTGAAGGGTGCAAACATATTTAAAAGACCATCAAGCCAAGGAGAAACTAAATGGGAATGCCAACAAATAGCAAGCAAAAGTATACATTTTTGGCTAGGATATGGCTGCTTTCCTTGTCAGTATCCAATATACAGTAGCTAAAACTTTCATGGGAGAATGACACAGATATTGACAAATACCATTACAGTCATGTAATTAAAAATTACAATTGGGTATGAAGATTCAAACTGCAAACAAGAACTGTCAAAACAATACATACACTTCACTTTAACATATCGACAAAGGTGTGTGATAAACTTCATCATATGTTTGGGTGTTGTGTTAGCTGCATGGCAGGAGATGGCAAACAGAACAGTTTAAATAAGTGACTAAATAAATACATAAATAAGTAAAATAAATAAATAAATAAATAAATACTATAATCTGTATTTAGGTGGTATTTATACTGACAACTACTTTGAGTCTACAGCATAACAAATACAGCAATGAATACAAAAAGATTATTTCTTGCTGCCTAACACTGGAGAGAGAGCTGGCCTTTGAATGGATAAATCATTGGTCACAACATGACTTTGTATCATCTACTGGTGATTAAGTACACAATTATATGAAAATATTGTTACAAATTAGACCAACAAAATGCACACACTTTTAAGGTTATGATTTTTAATTTACAAAACTCTACATGATTCATTATAACATTATAACAGTAAACATTTGCTCATTTTGTTGGTATAATTTGTAACAACTATATAACAATGCACAGAGTAAAAAATGGAAAATTTGTTACAGGAAAAGATGTATGTCTCATGAAAATAAAAGGATTGGGGAAGAAGTGGCTTTTGCCTCTTAGACGACAATAATACATCTGCTGCAGGCACTGAGGAAAGCCACAATAAACCTGACTGAAGATAATCTACCATGATGAAGGAGCAGCAAATCCCTCTGGAAATGTTGTCATTCTCCTAAAGAGGCAATGCTTGTTGATATAAAAAATTGTACCCTATATACTGATATTCAATGGAAACACACTTGGCAATAAGAACAAATGGAAAGGTTTGCATATCAGAATTACATAAAAAACTCTCTGTTTAAAAGATTAAATTTTTAATTTCTGTACAGATATCAGAAATATTAAAGCTTTACCTTGCCTGAACAGTCGCACACCCCATTTAATTTCATAAACTCCCCATCCTTGGCCCACATGGCTATTGCATGTTTGGTGTTTCTCCCTTCTGACTGCTCAAACTCCAGTTTTGAAACGGAGTCATACAGTTTGGTGAGATGCCTGAAATACACAATTCCTAGTTTACCTAAAAGGGCTTTGCTGATGATACATTCCACTCAGAACAGCAGAGTTTGTAGATTTTTCCCCTCATGTACTATTTCACATTGAACACAACATTTTGGAAACATCAGTCAAACATCTTCAGCTGTCAGCAGTATTAATACAAGGAATCAGTACCACCTTATAGATCAATTACCAGCACTACAGTTCAGATTTTACATTTCCATCACTGTGTAGTTAAGGCCTTCATTCTTCTGCGATGTTATGCAGCATAGGTTGGCAGCTGCCAACTTACGCTGCATAACATCCCAGAAGAGCAAATACCTCAACATTAAATGTTTTCAGAAAAGTATATACTATGCTAGCAACAAAATTTTCAACGCTGTACCACGTAGACTAACATATCTTATGAATTAAGGGGTTCAATTGAAAGTAGTATTAAGAATGTACTTATATATAGACCCATCTTACAAAGTTGATGAATTTTTAACGTTTAAAAATGACTTTCAAATTTACTTCCTGCTGCACATAACTGACTTAATGTAATGTAATGTAACTCTACTTGACATCCTTATAATATTTTTGTACCATACAAAATAACCACAATTCAGTCTAATATATTAGGCACATTTATCACTGTAATGACTTTTCATTTAATATTATGGCCCAAGGAACCTTAATTATTGGACATTTTTCATAATGTTCTAAATTTGTACCTTGCGACTAACTCTGGTTGATTTCCATTGGACAGAATGTCAAGCAGATCTGCTGATGAGATGAAATAGAAGCGTGGATATGCCAGTCGCTTCGTCTCCAGGTACTCAGCCAGAGCCTTCTCACAGACTGTAAGGTCCTTCTGTAGAACTTCTAACTTCTCAAAAAGGCCAGCTTTGTTTGTTGCTTGCACTACATTTAGCGTCCTGATTATATCTTCGAGCAAAACCTGATGTTATTTTGTGGATATAAAATGTGTTACATTTCACACAATAATCAGCTTGATACAAATACAATAAGCAATAAACATTAAGATTACTGTCTTCTTTGATGTAAAGCCATGTAGTTTGATATCTCTCAACGTTTTTGAGTAACCTGCTTCCTATATCTTCAGAGTAGAAACCGGAGACAGCAGATTCCTTAAAAATATTCGTAATTCCCTACCAAAGCACACAGCTCCACATTCCCCACAGAAGCCACGTCCAGTCCATCGCAACCTGCCCAATTTATTTAATCTTTTGAAGAATGAATTTGTCTAGAGAGGGCTATACCATGTCTCCAGCAGTTAGATACTTCCAAACATGCAGGCAAAGGATGGAGCCTGGGCTAGTCCATGTGTGATTTGTGGTGGACAAAATGACATTGAACAGGTATTTAACCTAGTACTTCAGTCTTCTTCTGTCAATAATTATTCTACAAATATTCCATATTTGTATTTCTTTTATCTAACATTGATGTTATATAATCTTAGCAATTGATGGTGTTGTTCAATATAACATACACTCTTCTAAATAATATGATTATACACAAATTTATTTGTTATCTCAGAGAAAGCAAAGTGCCTGTAGCACAAAGACAAACTGGTTAATGCTGATTAGGGAAACCAACTCTGTTTATCATTAAGAAAAATATGGAACATATAAATACATTGTATGGGCAGAACGCAGAGTTTATTTATGTTAAAAATTTACTTATGTACCAATTACTTATCAGGACATGGCATTGACCGCCCACCCCCTTACAGCACTGAAATTAAAGAAAGCACGGAGCTATACTTCTATTCCTCCAATCCATGCCTTCATGGCATGCCAGAGGCTGAAATTTACAATTACCTTCCACATTTAATTACGCTGCCAGTAGCCGAGATTACAACGTATTATAATGTCTAATGATAGGATAATCAGTGTTAATAAATTGCAAAGGATGTGGATGAAGCTTCATGACTTAATTTAATATAATATCAGGGCATTTGTCTGGAGTGACCTAGAAAAACTATCAAAAGTCCTAACCAGGACAGTCACTCTGCAGGCCTAAAGCTGGAACTTTTGCATGGTTTATATAGTAATCACTGTGATTTTGAAATTTAAACTTAAAATACTGTGATGGTAAAACATATGTATGATTCTCCCCACACTACTTAAACTATGGTATTTTAATTGTATCTATAAAATATCATTATCACATTGTATTATAGTGGACAATGATAATTATGATGGACAATAACAATTATAGTGGACAATAACAATTATAATAGACAATGACAATTATAGTGAACAATGATGATTATAGTGGACAATGACAATTATAGTGGACAATGAAAATTACAGTGAACAATAACAAATATAGTGGACAATAACAATTATAATAGACAATGACAATTATAGTGAACAATGACAATTATAGTGGAAAATGAAAATTACAGTGAACAATAACAATTATAGTGGACAATAACAATTATAATAGACAATGACAATTATAGTGAACAATGACGATTATAGTGGACAATGACAATTATAGTGGACAATGAAAATTACAATAAACAATAACAATTATATTGGACAATAACAATTATAACAGACAATGACAATTATAGTGAACAATGATGATGACAATTATAGTGGACAATGAAAATTACAGTGAACAATAACAATTATAGTGGACAATAACAATTATAATAGACAACAACAATTATAGTGAACAATGACGATTATAGTGGACAATGAAAATTACAGTGAACAATAACAATTATAATAGACAATGACAATTATAGTGAACAATGACAATTATAGTGGACAATGAAAATTACAGTGAACAATAACAATTATAATAGACAATGACAATTATAGTGGACAATGAAAATTACAGTGAACAATAACATTTATCATGCACAACGACAATTCAAGTCATTTGTTTACCTTAAACTGTCTATCAATCTGATCAAATCGTTTAGAGTCCCCTGGCAGTTGTTTACGAATATCTTCAGATCCAATGAATATAGATTCAAGATGCATCCAAGTTCTCTGAACTTCAATCCAAACTTGAATAACTTGATCTGCATTGGAAAGCTTTCTTTGCCAATCTGACACTTCTTCCAGAAAGTAGGCAATATATTTGGAGCTCATCAGATTCTGGAGGGATACCTACAAAAAGCCACGGTAAATTCAAGCACATCTGTTCCTTTAAAATAACATAAAATGTAAATTCTCAAACATTCTCCATCAACACTGAATAGACTTTACACTAGTATATATTATCAATTACTAAATAAATTTGGTGCAATATTGACTTCATTCAATAGGGAATATAAGAGTATTAAATAGGCATGCTGAATCCTACAAAGTGTTTGTTTCACACCTCATAGACAACATGCACAGTCTCTATTACAAAGACAAGCAAGTTAGTGCCATATAGGGGAATAAGTGTTATTTGTACTGAAACTCAGATAAAATCCATAATTCCACTCTTTGCATAAAAAGCATCAAGTATGCTACATTTAGTAAGCACTGTGCTTTCAAGGGTTAGGCTTATTCATGCCTGAAAATCATAGGTATTCTTAATGGAAACCACAGCAGTATGTGCAGAAGGAAGCCTTTTATCCCTACAATTCTGAAATAATTGTCAAAGTGCAATAACTGTGAAAACTTTAACAAAAGTGTCAACAGGTGCACATGCATGCTAATTATTTACAGGTTATGGATAATGTGTCTACCTTATCATAACTAGTAAGCTGCAGACAGATAATAAGAGGTAGCCTTTTACATTTACTGCAAAACTAATTTTGTGTTTACAGAAATTCTTTTAGAACAGAACTCCATAGTCTGGTATTTTAAATATAAACTTGTTTAATAATTACCATTTTCAGCTACAGACAGCTACACCCAAAGCATCTTTCATGCCAGTATGCCATGCCATCTGGCATCAATTTCAGCTGCTGACAGTAACACTCAGGGCACCTACTTTGACAGTACGTCATGTCATACTGGCATCATTTTCATAAAACATAAAGATCTGTTACCTAAAATAAGGCAGCACATGTTGAAATCTTTTGTGAGATTTGAGGTTCTGATTGTGGTGATGCTGACAATGCAAGTCTTCAGGAATATGATGCTGTGTCAACACAGGGGTATTTCATAGTGTTTTGAAGGATCACAGTGCCTTCATCTTCAGGTTTGAGCAGTCTCAGAGGAATTCCTCTTGGATCGTTTGATCCCAAATGTGAAGGCACCGCAGTCCTTCTGTATGTTGGGAATGACTCATCTGACAACACAGCATCACACTGCTGGGGACATGAATGTTTGAAATCTGAAATTTTATTACTGACAACTTGAAGCTGTTAAGTATAAAAGCACTTATCTTACACTAAGGTGTTAAATTTTCATTTTAAAAATTTAACGTTTATTTTGATTACTTTAATTTTTATTACTAATGTGAGAGTGATTGTGTCAGAATAAGATTAAAAAAATAGATAGAGAATAGAGAAAGAAGTCCAATGGATATATGTGAAAACAATGCTCAAAACATCCCCCACCTGTATACCTTATTGTCTACAATCTTTGGTTTACATCAACAAGCTAAAACTTTTTTTTTGCAATAAAACATTATAACATGGTTGCCATTATGATCATTCACATGAACAGTATGGCAAGAAGCCTGGAGGGGAACATAGGGACATACACTGGAGGGGGAAGTGTAACACCTGGAGGGAGATGTGGAGGTGGACAGCTTATTAGACTTCTTTCTGTAATCTTAGCACGGACTGTTCATTCTCAGTGGTTGAAAAATATGTGACTGAAATTATGAAGTAACATGTGGAGGTGCCTTTGTAGTGCAGGCCAAGTGTACTGTCAGTGTAGGCGGGTTCCGTATTGTTGAGGCGTGAGAGTGCAGTTTGTATTTATCTGGAGGTCCAGTGCAGGACTCCTGTGAACATGGTAAAGAACTCTGTGGTTTCATGAAAGGCAGAGGGTATCTTGATCATTTAAGATACTATACCCTTTAGAAGGACTCTTTAGAATGGAAAAATTGATCATTTCATAACAAAGCGAGAAACTTGTACTTACTAAGTTTAAGCATAACAGTCTGTTGGGACGCATTTAACAGCTATGAACTGATTATCACAAAACTGTGTACATCTAAATGCCTGTCATAAATGTAAATTATTAAAATGACATGCTTGTTAGACTTTTTGATAATCTCATTTTGGAAACTGCTCTGTGTTCAGCATTAGTTAAATTATGGAAACTACAATATTTTTTTATGTTACCAATGTCAACATTCTTTTGTTAAATGCTATTCAAATGTAGACAGAACACAGCAATGGTACATATGGACAATACAATAATCGTCGGAAAGAATCATTTTTGCAGTGCATAAAAAATCATGTCCCTAAAAATCAGTTTTTATAACTGGAATCTCATTATACGAAAGTCTGTTATAAGTGTACTCCACTGCATTACAATGTACCTGGTTCTCCTCCAGTGTCTCTATAAGTTCTTCACTTGCTCTTATCACTGTGAAATTAGTGCGAGGATGGGTCTCTTTCTCAAACTGCATGACAGACCAAGTAGCATCAAGTTCCTTGAGAACTTTCTCCATAGACATTTCTTTCACTGCCTGGTCTACGATGGTTTTAACATCCTCTTCATATTCATGGAGGTTCAGTGCCAGCAGATCAGCTAGCGTTGTTCTATCAGCCATTACAAACTTCACCTGTAAAAAAAAGTATGATAATAATAAGAGATTTGAGCTGTCAGGTGAGACATCCCTCTTGTGTTGTATAGAATCACAAAGTATATAGGTAAAATATAGTCAAACACAACTTGTTTAATGTCATAATGTGAAATTCCAACTTGATGCAACAAGGTAATTTTACTGATGTATTCTTAACTTGACATGTTTCAGGTACATACGCCCATCATCAAGAGCATTAGATGTTGGACTGCAACATATGGTTTTCTGCACTGAGTTTCTGGACTGGTGATGGTTTTGAGAGTCGCTGTGTAGGTCGTGTGTATGGTGTGTATGGTCCCGTGTGACTCAGTCACACGGGACCATACGCACCATACACACGTCCTACACAGCGACTCTCAAGACCATCACCCATCCAAAAACTCGGTGCAGAAAACCATATACTGCAGTCCAACATCTAATGCTCCTGATGATGGGCGTATGTACGCGAAACATGTCAAGCTAAGAATACATCAGTAAAATTACCTTGTTGCATCAAATTGGAATTTCACTTTATTTCATGAGGAAGATGCACGGTCAAACAAATCTCAAATTGTTTAATGTTGCTATTACCAAGATGTTCTTACATAGCATTTAGCATACATTACATTTCATACAATTACCAATGCCATAGCATTGCCAATTGTATGATTTGCCTTGCAAAGAAAAAAGTGATTAACCCGAAGATGGCCCGCGGAAGGGCCGAAACATGTCGTTGAGAGAAGCTATGTAAGAACATCTTAGTAATAAAAACATTAAAGAAGTCGTGTTTGACTATATTTTACGCATATATTTTGTAAGATACTTGAGATTTTCACAGTGGTGTTGCTGAAGATTCAGTTTCTTTTAGGATGTAATGCTACGCTGTGTTGGTTGGTGAGTCATTATAATCATCATCTAGCTAACATGGGGTTGGCCCACTTGTTGACCCATTCTAGTCTCATACATCTAGAAGTCTCTTTAACAGTCTCCTATGGTTTCTTCTGCCTGTTGTCTGTAGATTTTTAGTATTCATGGGAATGTATTAGGTGGCATTCTTTTTACACATTGCAACCAATTTCTTCTGTATCCCTGCAGTGTGTCCAAAACTGGGATTATATTAGGTCTTTTGTAATCTCTGTGTTTGTTTTATAATCTGTACAAGTGTATCCTGCTGTTTTTCTCATAAATGTAATCTCTGATACTGTTATACTTCATGCATCTCTTGCTGTAATGGTTCAGTTTTCATTACCATATAACACAGCTAGAAGGGATAGTGAACTGTATAGTTCTTTTTCTAGTTTTCTTTAAAGTTTTCTGTCCAACATGCCTGTCCAGAGGGTCAACGTAGCAATCCTACCAATGGACTTACCCTGCTCTGGGCTTGCAACCCATTCAGGAGAAGTTCTAGCTGCTGTCAAGTCTCACTAAGAAGAAGCTGAACGGTTTGGTGAATCATTTGTAACATTTCAAAAGACTGCAGTGCAAGACTGCCTGAAGATGAAGGCAATATATCCTTTGAAACATCAAGATCCACTCACCCAGCGATACAGTGCCACATACCAAAATATGCAAATCATCAGTCACACTGAAATGGCATCACATAATCTTCTTGAAAGACTATTTGTACTATATATTTTTTTGAATTTATAAATATACAAGTGTTATCTCAAAAAGCATTACTACCTGATAATGTTCCATAAACACAAAAGTTTCTAAAATCATATTTACAAAGTTTCTCAATTCTGTTTCAACATGTTAATAACTCATTTTCTCTAGTACTTACTGTATATTTAGCTCCCAGACGTTTCACACACTTGTAGCATGAAATAGAAGGTCACAATAGATTAAGTGTAAAAAAAAAAGGTCTTAATTTACATTTACCAAAAGTATAATGACCTGGACTTACGACATTTGCACAAATCATGTAGCATGATGATTTAAAAAAAAAAAAAAATTAAACAGAGGGTGAAGGATATGGAATAATCCTTCAGCTGCTAACCTGCATGCACGTGACTACTACAAGATCACATCTACAATTGATACAGTTGATATTGTGAACAAATACGAAAAGCTGGAACTACCCTTGATTTTTATATAAAAAAACTGACTTTCAACTACTTGCAGAAATTACATCTTGTTACAAATCATACATACAAGTTGTTAGTTTGAACTGCACTGTATACAAAAGAGGGCTAAATTATGGATCACACCAAAAAAAAAATGCAGTGCTTGGTAAGATAGACTAGGCGCAGATACATGTATTGTTACCATGACAACTTAAGGAATCATGTTTCACACTTAACGATTTATTACAAAACACCCTTTTTGGAAAAAATACAGAATTCTCATGCACATAAAACAAAACCGGCTACCTGGGCAATCTAATTTCTTTTTCAAGAATTATAGCTAGAAGTTGAAAGTGTTAGATGTCTGACCTTTGTGGCAGTCATGAGTTGCTGCCAGTGGCGTTCTCGTATGGCTGGGTTCTGCAATTCCGTGACAGCGCGCAGGGCAGTTAAGATATTCTTGATCAAGGATTCCACCATGATGTAAGTGTTCCATCCTCGCATATCTTTATCCAAAGCTGCACAGAATTGAACACAGAAAAATTCCTGTATTTCACAGACAGCTTTAAAATGACTGATACATAAGACATCAGTTCCTCACAGCAGTGAAAATTAATATCTTCTGGGACAAAATGCCTAGTGGATTGTGCAATCCTCTTCTATCCTGAAAATAAAGACAGTAGGTTCCTCTGAAACATTAGTTACCCTCTTCTGAACTACACAGCACCAACATGCCAGAAGACCACAATTATGGAATGATGAAGTGCAGAATGTATGAAATAATGTAAGTACAGACACTCCCCAACTTACATCACAGCTCCATTCAGCAAATATTTATATAACATGACTTTTATGTGTGATGGAATTCAACACACTACTCACCAAACATGCATACTTACTTACTTCATGGAGCAGAGCCCTTCTGGAGATGCTAACTGACTCTCAGCTAGTGAAGAAACTCCCCACATTTTTTGGAACCTTAAGGTTCATTACCACATTCACAAATGCTCACCACCTGTCTCTATCCAGAGCCACATCAATCCAGTCCATGCCCCCATATCCCACTTCCTGAAGATACTTCTTAATATTATCCTCCCGTCTATGCCTGGGTCTTCCAATTGGTATCTTTCCCTCAGGTTTTCCCACCAAAACCCTGTATACACCTCTCCTCTCCCCCATATGTGCTGCATGCCCTGCTCATCTCAATCTTCTCGATTTGATCACCCAAACAATATTGTGTGAGGAGTACAGATGATTAAGCTTCTCATTATGTAATCTGTATGAATGTTTGGTTTGTATGATTTCAAAAACTGATTCATACACGCCAAACACGCATATATAATTTTATGTACTTATTTAATATATATATATATATATATATGTGTGTGTGTGTGTGTGTGTGCAATGTTAATCATATGACTATTTACTGAAATACTAAGCAAAGTTTAAGTGCCTTAAAACATTAAAAATAATTATGGGTACAGTACATAAGTCAATAAAACTAAGCATTGTGATCATAGAAATTAAAAATGGTTTATGGAAAGGTACTCATAAGGGAAGTTCATGCATGCTGGGCTCACATAACCTGCAAGGTGTCTTTATATAAATAGTAACAAAACCTGACCCTGTGCAGATATTAAAAAAAATAACATTCAGAATGATGAGTAGACAATATTCTTAATTATGCAAAATATTTACATGAAATTCAAGCCACGTAAGACCCAAAATATACAAATTGAAAAGTTTTTCTTCACCTCGGATCTCTTTGCTGAATTTTTTGCATTCTACATCCATATTTTCCACATCAATTTTCCTCCAAGGTGTTTTCTTCCATTCATTCATACAGGAACGTACAACGTGAATGTAGTCCCACAAGATCTGCAAATATAGAAAATATATGAACCAGAAGGTCTGGAAAGAATGACAGTTCTTAGAATGCTGTACTTTGGGATGCATTCTGGGAGGTTAACACACAGTGTTACAACCAAGAATCCAGGACTCTGAACAACTGCTGCCACAAAACTAAGACGTTAAACAGATGATAGCTTTAATATGGCGACTTATTCTCAGGATATGTAACATGCTGTTTGAATATTATTTCTCAGGATACTGAACATTCAATTTGAATATTTTTTCTCAGGATACTGAACATGCAATTTGAATATTTTTTCTCAGGATACTGAACATGCAATTTGATTATTATTTCTCAAGATACTGAACATGCAATTTGAATATTTTTTCTCAGGATACTGAACATGCAATTTGAATGCTGTTTCTTAGGATATTTAACATGCTGCTTGAAAATTATTTCTCAGGTTATTTAATACGCTGTTTGAATACCATTTCTCAGGATATTTAACATGCTGTTTGAAAACCATTTCTCAAGACATGTAACATGCTGTTTGAATGTTATTTCCCAGGACATTTAACAAGCTGTTTGGAAATTATTTCTCAGGATACTTAACATGCTTTTTGAAAATAAGTTTCTTAAGACATTTAACATGTTCTTTGAATGCGCTGTATAAATATCCAGTCACCTTGCATTTTATTTTATCCTCCTGTGGATCTCGTTAAGAAGATAATGTATAATCAGTTCCATACCTTTAGCATTTTGATTTCCTTGCGACACATCTTGAGTTGCTTGAAATCAGGAACATACACATCAAACAGAGATGCTTGTTTTGCGAGGGTAGCCATTTCCATTTCGAAAGCTATGATGGCATCATCAGTTTTATCCAACATTGTGTACACATTTGGACATTCAAATCTGTATTGCACATAACAGAGAATACACACACATTTATTATTTAAATATAAAAAAATATATGACAAACTCTCATGGTTGGATGGATAACAGATTATGTTATGACATAGTGTTAGCCACACTGGTTATTTAGTGTCACATAAGTTGAAAAGTTGCTTATACACAGAAATTGAAAGGAATGAGATAGAAATGGTCACAGTATACTGCAGGTACATTACACCACGTTCCAAAATCATGGATTAAACATTTCTAACACAGGAAACAAGAAAACTATGTATCATTTTTTATCCTCATCACTGGCCAACACAATTCAAATTTGTTGTTTGGCAAACCCTGATTTGTGTATAGAGCACACAGAATCAGGACAAATGCAATGACACAATAGTGACACTTATGAATAACTAGCTACCTCAGTGGAGGTGAGTCCTTGAAAAACTGACAGTCACTCATCTAATATAGTAATTCCCTCCATTTTACAGAACCTGAAATTTTTGTTGCCCTGAGCCAGATTAATCCAGTTTACATTCCCACACCCTACTCCTTTAAGATCCCCTTTAATTTTATTCCCCTGTAAGCAATAGTGTAAGTATTCAAGTGGTCTCTTCCTTTGAGGTTTCCACACTAAAATTTTGTATACAGTTCTCATAGCCATTATGCATACTACATGGCCCAACCTTCCCATTTCTATTAATCTGATCACTGTGAACCACATATGGTGAGGAATACAAATTATGACGGTCATAATTATGCAATTTTCTCCATCCTTCTGTTACTGGCCAGGGCTAATTACACAGAAGTATGGACTGGTGGTCATGATGGTAAACAACAAATCTCAACAAGAGTCTCTCTTGATAGGTGACACAAATGACCGTACATAACCTGCTAAGAGATATATATTCCTGAACATCAGTGAAAATTATAGTGCAGTTTGTATCACAGTGGTCACATTTCATGTAAAATAATCTGCTACACAACAGCTCCAATTGGTGCATATTACAATACAGTACTTCAGTATGAATTCAGTTGTCTATCCAGAACTTTTAGGTTATATGGGTTAGATATTAGTGACAAAGTTTTTTTTTTAAAGAAACTTCCATTCACATTGTAATGGGATTTGTGTTAATTAACCTTACCAGAGTGTAGGTGAAATTATAATTGTAGGAGGTGCTATTAACAACAGTAAAGATGCTCACTTGAAAAGGAGTGACTTTCGAAATGTCTCACGGAACTGAATTTGACGAATGTCAAAGAATGTGATCCTCTTACGAATTAGTGTGACTTCTGCAGCCATAATCGGTGCAACATTCTGTTTGACTGTAATGGCAATTTTCTTTGTGTTTGTCCACTTCTCTGGGAGTTCCTACAACAAACACACACAACTCTACATAACAAAATACAGCACTTAGACATATTTAGATGCAAAGTTTAACCTTGCAGGTTTATTTCTTTACAGTAACTGACAATAACAACATAATGAGGGAACCACCAAGGGTTACCCTGAAGATGTACCCTACAGATCCCCCCAAAATTCTGTCACTAGTAAAATATCTCAGGACTTTCTAACCTAAAGATTCACTTCAAACTGATCTACATAACCCCCCCCCCCCCCCCTTTCTTTATAAAATTAACATTTCCTTTTCTTTTTTATTAAACAATTTTTTTTTTTTTTTTTTTTTTTTAATAATTTTTTTTTTTCTTTTTTTTTTTTTTACTTATTC
>Ga0136643_10004752_pt1 | contig 18897 bp, 8 predicted proteins | sample TergutLab28metaG_FD_96883 | JGI IMG/M metagenome (GOLD analysis project Ga0136643, IMG submission 96883) | Labiotermes labralis P1 segment gut microbial communities from Petit-Saut dam, French Guiana - Lab288 P1 (version 3) (version 3) | ecosystem: Host-associated > Arthropoda: Insects >...
CCAGAGGAGTCCTACCGAGGGTCGTGTGTCTGAGTGTAAGCGCAGAACCTCAACATGCGGCGGCCTAGTCTCAAAGGGCCGTCGAGCCAAGAAAAAAAAAAGGTACAATGATACTGAAGGAGTAAATAGAAGCAGCTGGAGGAAAACCAGTACCAGTCCAATTACGGAACCCAGGCCGGCGACTAATACCCCTGAACCATTGCACCTCACTCTACCCAAATAACAATGTAATGAAAAGTGGATTGTACGGTATCTTTGCCTTCAGGTTGAAATGAACTGGTACGCAAGAAACCAATGCCTGTATCATGGTTTCGTCACAGCAGTTACGGGTTGTTGTGAACTAATCTTATTGCACCAGTCGCTATGGAACACACCGCCAGAACCCAAACGTCGCCGCCAGCACTATCTGTTCTTACAGACTTCTACACTAAATTAAATTGAAAGTGCTTCCGCACAAAACTGAATTGAAAATATCTGGACGTGCGCCAATCCTTGTATGCAAATTTTAAAGATACACATTTCAGATGCTAACAAAAAGTAGATACCGGTACAAAGGTTAAGTTAAAAGACTTGAACGTAAACTTTGTTTGGTTACAGGGAATTAAGTCAAATTTATTTTCTACTTCCCACTCTAAAGATAAATTATTACTACTACATCAGTAAGCTGAACTGTACAAATAATAGTCAATACAAAACATCTAGCAAACCGAATCAATTTCTAAGTCCCTGCCTTAAATTCGTAGAAGTTACGAGTTCAAACCTCGCCCTGCAAAATGACTCTTCTAAGGTTTTTACAGTTTTTCCCAGTCTCTTCAGGTCAATTTATCTGACAACATTTTAACATACGTCGGGACTGATTACTCTCACATACCTTGCACCTAATTATTTATTAATTTCTCTATTATTCAATGCTGCTTAATCTCAGCTGTTGGCAGCCTTCATGAATAAACAGGAACATATGAATTTTAGAGTTAAATAAAGACTGATAATTATTTGGAAAAGACTTGGAGAAAAATGTCCTGGAATATTTTGAGATTCTTTATCAGCAGTTTTGTGGAAGGACTGAACAAAGCGCTTGGGACTGCAGTCAGAGAAGGCGCTCTAAAGTCCCAGATTCATAGAGGGAACTTCCCGAATAAAAAACGCATAAACGCCACAACGTTCTGTCCGCCATATGCCAAGCAAGTTCGCCGTGACAGTATCGCCAAAACATATCCAGACTGAGGGTCTTTGCGGGTTTGAGCCAGTCCTTTAGTAATACTGTCATAACACCACCACGAAATAGGGTGCGGACACCTGTTTTATATCCACTTCCCAATAAACAGTTCATTACCTTCTTTCAATATCAGTTGACATGTAAATATATGTCTGATTTTTTTTATGATGAAGGGGTTTGCCAAGTAGAAGACAAACAAGTGTCTTCCAACATAATTCACAAATGTGGCCACTGTTCGCTTATCCTTCTTTTGAGTCGGGGCGTGTCTTACGAATTTGACCATAGCGCGAATATCCTCACTCGTTGTCCTTTTGGAAACGATGAAGGCGACCAGCTAGGACAGTAAGCTTCGACACTCGTCTGGCTCGAAGCAGTTAATTAAAATGAACGTGTGGCCCGCATTGACACAGCTCAACTAGGCGGAATATTGACATCGATGGAAGAGGAAAGCGACGTTCCTGTAAAGAGGATGAAAGGAGTAGTTACTTGGGTACTGTGATTTGTAATGCTAGGTCGCACACCGCTGCATTCAGCAGCAACGGTAAACCTCCTGTGGTATTTGAGAATGTATTTGAATTTGAAAATGAGAAAGAACCTTGTAGTCGTTGCAGTAATCCGTGCAGCCCAGAACAGAACATCGTCAGCGACATAAAATTTGTCTGTAACCGTGTTTCTTTTAAAGTCACTCACACAAACACAAACAAACTACTTTTTCCTCGAATTTTACGCTTTGCTGACCCTTCATCCTGGTACAACTCCGGGTAAATGACCAAACTGATGCACAATTACGTTATACAAAACGTTTATTATTACAATCCTCTACATGTTTCGAGCAACACTGTGCTCATCATCAGGAGGTCGACTTGTATTAATACAGCATCTGGTATAGTACTCTCTGTAAGTGACCGTCTGGTGTGCAGGTTGAGAAGGAACTCTTCCTTCTCAACCTGCCTCCTATCATTCCTAAAAAAAAAAATTAAATATACAAACACAAACCACTGTACAACACAACTGTAAATTGCGATGAGATGGCATTTCTTGTCAGAAATGCCTCCGTGGTTGAAGTCAAATATCTTATTTGACACATCAACAGCGCTAATTTTACTAGGGACTTGAAGCTGGTTTACAGTCCTTCGTCCTTTTAAACAACGTTATTAAATACACACACAACATATTCATTTCGGATATGTTTCGAATATAGTACAGTACCTTCTATAGGTACAAACATACCAGTTAGTCAGATGAATGAAAATTTGATCAGGTTTGGATTCCGCAGTTTCTTACTTTCATGGTCGGTGTAACCAGAAAAATTTGGATTAAAAACTTCACGAACTACGCAGTTTGTTAGGTCTTCTTTGGTAATACATCCAAATTAGTTTATAACAAGTATGTGTAAAACTGGCGCATCTGAAAATTTTGTCCGAATTTGTAACACTTCACAGACCAATGTTTTTCGGCGTACGATTTACAAAGCAGTCCTTATTCGACTGTAGGTAAGTTTAGGGACCTCACAAACTTTTCGATAACCAACGTGGGAACGAACCGGTGGGTTGTCTGTGTGTCCAGTACAAGCCAAATGAAGTGTAGTGACGGGCAAACTTGGTCATTTAAAATAATGGCGTGTGTTATTCTGGGATTTTTCTTGGGCAGAGTGATAAACGCAGCTGAAGTACTAGTGAAGATAGTCTGCTGTGCAATTGGAAGATTAATGAATGAAAGTTAATATTTAACAGTTTAAAGCCCAGTGATTATGCATGCAGCCTGCTCTAATATTTAGCAACGGCATTTCCCCACACGGCGTATTGGTGTGTTTCGTGTGATTCTAAAAACAAAAAGCGATTGGTTTCCTACAAGGTATTAACTGATTGGTCTTTGAAATGTAGAATGATTATGTTATTTGAAGTGATGACTGAATTTTTGTGCGTAATTTCAAGGAACGCCAATCTTCCCCGGGTTGAAAGCTGGACAGTGTAATTTTTTTACCATTATCTTTCATTAGAGGGCACATGGTTCTGAATAGAGATATGACTTGACCACGCTTTCCATATCACTACCACACTGTTCATTATATATTCATGCAGATATTTAGATACGTATAGTAGACACAAACTGTTATTCGTGTCCTAACGAACATTAATATAATAACAACCGTAAAATAAACAGAGTAATCCATTCACTCATCTGTTGTACCCATAAAATCTAACATATGCACATAAATTATAAATTTATATATCCCACCGATAAATTAGTAAAACTGATGTAAATCATTGTCGCAGGATTGTTGATCACTCGCCTGGTTTTGACATAGCGCCTACACCTCATATCTAAGCAGGAGTATTGTGGTTAGCCGTTGGACGAAAATTTTCATACAATTCCCTCATTACAGTTTTAGCCTTTCAGGAAATTTCTCACCCTATACTTTATAAGCAATTATTTGTCATCCGATCCAATGCTACTTCCTTCTTCAAACTTCTCAAACGTAACATGGGGGAATGTAAAAATTACACCGAACTAGACAACTAACTTCTAGAGCCATATTAGTTCATGTGGCTTGTCCGGCTTCCCCCGTCCCCCCGTGGTTTTCCTAAACTTCCCTGTCCCTAATTGCTTATGCTATAACCTACTTTGTTGTTTTCTTCTCCATTCTCTTTGTATGATGTTTTATATTAGTTTAGTAAATTTGTGTGAGCCTGCATTTGTTGATTACTTTCAATTTTAATTGCTGCGAAGTTTTTATGCCTTAATTTCCTTTATGAACGAACAGTACGTAACCAGCAACTTTCCGAGTATAGATACAGCTCTTGGTAGCGTGTGTTGTAATTGTTTTGGGGGAGAGAAAGGAAGCGGAAAATTAGAAGACCTAGACGGAAGATGAGGAAATGTTTCGAAGGAGAAGGAAGAAATCACGATAAATTTATAACGAAACCGAAAATACAGTCTGGAGCTAGATTAAAGAACTTTTTAACACAATTTTTCTCCTCGCCTTCCTGTACAGACAGGTTCTGGGCCGAGACATTCTACTACGGAAAGGATACCAGGAACTCCTCCTCAGGAAATGAAGTGGCAGGGGCGTGAATGTCCTGAACCTTTCACCAAAGTGTCAGTCTCAGTGGCCATACAGTGTTACACACTTGTCAATAAGGAGGGATCCCTAGTGCCAGATTACTCGAACTGATAAACGACAACAGCAGACCGACCTTACCTCGGCTATGAATCGAACAGAGGCACGAAGCGTCACTGTGCAGCCAGACGTTTGCACTGAACTGCACCAAGCGTACGTCTTGTAGCGTGAAATAAATTTTCGCCTTCCGTAATGTGCTGTAATGTGGAAAATTTCCTTTTAGTATTCATAACACGGATCCATAACAACCCGTCTAATGTTCACAATAATATATAGATTAGTCAGTATATAAAAGGCTCCATTTTTCTGTCTGTAGTGACATTTTTTGCCTGCAGAATGAGCTGCAACTCACGTCAAAGCTCTTATTTAAATGCTAAATTTCCTTAACGTTTTCACGTACTTTGCGAACACAGTACATCTTTAGTCTTCAAGTTCTGCAAAATATACTGTGTCTGCTATTAATAATAGAGAACATGTGCTATGTGTTATAATGTCTGTAACATTTTAATGGTCCTAATTTAGTTCTTTGAAGAGTAAAATTAATCTACATGACATACAAAGTAGAGGTCGCACCTCACCGGCTCCAATTCGTGAATGCTCTATAAGGAAATAATGATTGTTAATTGGCATATTAGTTGTACCGGTGCGAATAATTCTCAAGTGTAAAAGGCAAAATATTTATTAAACAAAAATTACAGCATCTTAATCTTAAACACAATAAAAATTGAAATTCCTAATGCTTGACACTGGGTAATTTCTTTCGGAGATCAACCCGATCAGAAGAAAAGTGTAAATAAGACAATATAGTTTTCAACCACGTTTAACTTAAAAAGTTCAAATTCACAGACCTGCCACAACCGGTAGCCGAGGGAATTACATGCGATATGTTAGCTTCCCTTGGCCTCCGCTTGAGGCGGAACCATAAAATTTAACTTTAACTGTTTTGTTTTTAAAAAATAATTTTTTGAGAAGGTATTAATATAAACAAAGAAGACGTGCATAAATGCTGAAACATAATCGTTCTAAAATGTCGAATTTGAAAACATCCTTTCGGTAGTTCAGTAGATCATATTTTTGCAACATACCTTACCGTCAGAACTACGCCGCAGGAGCCTGAAATCACGCAAACCTTACCTATTAATGTATGTGACACGCGCGAAACATATACACTGCCTAAAAAGAAAAGCTCGAACTTTTCACAGTTAAAACTCGCAATATATAATAAACACTGGGTTTCAAAATAACACAAATTACAACGATGCTCGCCGATTAAACGCACACTGAAGTCATCCTTATAGGGTGGCTGTAGCAGAATCCGCTAGCGATTGACTGAAATTGAACTGTAACTTGTCGAAAACCGAGAAGTAAACCACCCAAAAATTCATGCAATATTAAGCTTGGGGAATCACATTTAATAAGAATGAAATGTACGTTACGTACTACATTCTGGAACAAAACTGACGGCGTCTTCAGGTTCTCTAAACATAGGTCAGGAAATTCCGCACGAAGGAAACAACGGAGGCTTCACAGAAAGCACCCGCAGTGCGCAGACAGACATCTGAAGTTGACGGTAGATGAATTAAAGCTGGGAAGTCGCAAAATACGTTTTTGAATAGCGTGAATATTGTAGTGCTGCACGTCGTAACATAGCAAGGAAACTAAGAAAAACCCTAGGTGCAACGCCCTATGACAGGGTCGCAGCACTGCCTGTTTCTGAAATGATATCCCAAATGTGGTTACTCTATTACGCAACACAAAGCTCCTACAAGATACACACACAAGACACCTGCCTTTGGATTGTCCTTGTGGGATGTATGGCTGTAAAATTCCCGAATAATATCATAGCACGTGGGCCGGATAGCTCAGTCGGTGTAGCGACTGACTACAGGCTGGACGGTCCGGGATCGAATCCCGGTGGGGACGAGATTTTTCGCCTTTCCAAACCGGCCCTGGGGCCCACCCAGCCTCCTGTAAAATGAGTACCGGGTCTTTCCCGGGGGTACAGTGCAGCCGGGGCGTGCTGCTGACCACTCACCCCCTTCTAGTGCCGCGGTCATGGAAGAGTAGAGCTATAACTCTACCCACCCTCTAGGCCAAACTGGGCCTGTAACGGGATCACTTTACCTTTAGTATCATTTCACATTACTTGATCCTGTCGACCTGATGCACCGTTCATGTTTTGGCTACGGCAGGCTGCCATTTCAATAATGTAACGTCGGATGCCTCAGAGTTTTGGTAGACATTAAAGGTGTGTTCATTAACTCCCTTAGAAAAATTAGTAAATGGAAACAAGATCAAACATTTAAAGTTTATTTCTGTGTGAGGGTAGGAAATAATTTAACTGATGAGCGTGTAATGCTCTCTGAATTATGCCCTCTACGTCTCGGAAGTTACAAGGAAGTCCAAGTGTTTTTGAGTAGTACAACCCCTTAAATAAAGAGTCAAGAGAATGCAGAAGATAGTAAAATGATCGGTCTTTCAAAATCTCAGATGCAATGAAAATGCTATAAGTGAATATTGTTTGTTCGAGGCCCAACGGTCCCACATTATTTTTTATACCTATGAAAAAGCACAGAGAAACAAAGTGGAGGCTGTAAATATGCCCTCGACATACACAGACAAGTTTATTTACTGACATTCTAATATAATTTTAGTTGAACTACAACAACTCAGACCGATTGCCTTACACCATAATGCGTTCTTACAAACATAGCAAATAATTCCGTTGTCCTCGGTGATACTATTTCTATCCATCGACATTTAAATGTACTTCTTCTTGCGTATAACTCAAAATAATCTGTAACTCCTAAATGAAGGAAAGAATACTATGGAACATAATTCTTTTGCAGAAAAAACTAGTTCCCAGTTAAAAAGGGACTCCTCTTATAAAGTACCGGGCTGTGCAGTGCCATGATCATAAGAGATGCCAACTGAGAGAGTTCAACCTAATCTACACCTCCGATTGATCTATCCCACTTAATCTCTCCTCTGCAAGACCTCCCACTAAAATGTGGTGAGCATTTCTTACCTCACCCAATTCATGCTCAGTAGGCTGATCGCTCCCATAATGTCTGGTAGAGTACAAATAATTTATCTTTATATGGAACATCCCATAGCGTTATATAAAAGAAAATGGAGACATTTGAATAATCAATCACAACTATGTTTCTAATAATTTACTCTATATTTCATGACAACATGTTTCGGCGTTTTTAAACAGCCATCATCATGCAATGTGAAATACTGAAAGATTATGGCGTAAACACAATAAAAATTACATTTGTTCGTAGCTGAGAACCTAGCTTTACAGTACGGTACTGTGTTGTGAGAACCGAAAAGAAATGAAAGTAAAAAAAATTACAAATATACAGTAAATTAATAAAAATATAATTGTGACTGTTTTCATTGCTCCAGTGTAGTAAAAATCATACATCTTCTCGGTCATGTAAGTAATTTCCTTTGTCTTCCTTTCAGCCTACTTCTCTATCCTGGGTCCCCAACACTCCCAACACCACGTTCTACAACACCTTCCGTTCTACGTACGCTCAGCATCGCAGTCGGCGTTTTGGACCATAACGACAGGTAAAATTACATGTTATACATTTATAATTTTACCTTCTGGATAGCAGAGAGTATGACAAAATGTTCTGAAACAGATGTTAGCAAGCTTCACCAAGTGTAATCTATTTGTTACTTCCTCTTAAATACAATCGCAATTTTTAAAGGTACTGTCATTTTCAAATATTCTAAACTAAATTAAATTAAATTGACAGATTTATTTACAATTTTTATAAAAAAGTATAACTCCTTACATTCTGGTGAAGTGACATTAGCAAACCTTATTCACTCTACACCCTGCTGACTTATTTAACGACGCTCTCAGTAGCTCAGGCTGTACAGCGTCGAAAGGTCTGAAGATTAATGAACGATTAATCGGAAGGTATGTGAAAGGAAACAGTTTAAGCCTAATTTGACATTTGTCCCGGCTGTTATCTGGAAGCACACATGCTGTAGCGTGAGAAACGTCAATCATGTTTGCTGGCCTCCAAGCCGAATCTGAACCCCCAATCCTGCATTTAACAGAATTTCTGCGTCTGTCTTCACATAACATTAATTAATCTCATCGTAACTGACTGGGAGCTGACGTGTTAAATTCAAATCAGACAATTCTAAATATGAAAATCGTTAGATCTGCCGTTACTTACACCATCTTTACCAACATCTGCATCTTCAACACAATTTAATTTGCCTAATTACTCTCACGGGCGCATTAAATTCGAAATACAATGCACAGCACAACCTTCGAGAGCCATAATTTTCTTAAGGGTCAAAAATAGCATATGTATTGTACTATATTATCCCAACGCAATCTACAGTGTCTGATAAATATGGAACATCTGATAGGCATTTGATCACTTCGGCAAATTTCACTGTTTTTTTACAAATAACTTCTACATATGGGTTAACCTCGAGATAAAGGTGGATAAAATTTTTACATGCACAAATAATAATTATTCTAGTAAGGTAAAGGTAAAGTGATCCCGTTGCAGGCCCGCTGTGGCCCAGAGGTTGGGTAGATGTATAGCTCTACTCTTCCATGACTGCGGCATAAGAAGGGGTGAGTGGTCAGCAGCACGCCTCGGCCGCACTTTACACCCGGGAAAGACCCGTTAGCCATTGTACAGGAGGCTGGGTGGACCCCAGGGCCGGTCTGGAAGGGCGGGAAATCTCGTCCCCACCGGGATTCGATCCCGGACCGTCCAGCTCGTAGTCAGTCGCTATACCGACTGAGCTACCCGGCCCATAATTATTCTAGTACAATTACTAAAGATACTTCTGTGTCACTTTACATAAATATGTAAAAAGTTCGCTAAATAATCCATAATCCATCACGATGGAGTACAATCCAAACTAACAGCTAGCAAAATTGGTTCTTTGAATAAACTATTTGTAGCAGAGCAGGTTCAAGGAGCTAGAAACCCTGTGATTGGTCTGGGATGCTATAGCAACACAGCAAACAGTGCCCACGAGTGAAAGTAAATGTTTGGACAGCCTCAGTACACACAACACATATATCAGGGCTGCTTAAACTGCGGCATTACATTCAGAATGGCAGTCCGGCTGTTTCAGCATGAACCCTTTTGACTGTGCCCGTAAAAAATTGATGCAGGACTGGAGTCTTCCTTGTTAAAAGGCCAACTTTAACCTTCATACGCTGCTTCAAATTTATCATAAACAAGATTTGAACGTCCGAAACTGCTGTTATATTATTGATCCAAATGACAATGAAATATAATTAACTAATGAAATGCGCGGAGTTGCTTGCAGGAACTTAGCTAGTACAGAAATATTAGGATCTTATAAAGGCAGCACACAAATTACTGAGTTCACAAAATCCCGCAGTTGACTCATTTAAAGTCAATATATATCCTCGCACTGTGTTTGTCTAGATTCATTTTAATATTATACTGTCATATAACAGTATGCCTTCCATCAGGTTTCTGAATAATGTTATGAACGAATTTCTTATCTCTACCACGCTACAATATCCTCCAATCTTATTCTTCTACATTTTATCACCTTGCCCGCCTACCGATTTTGTTAAAAATCTGGGTGGTTGTGGCTAGCAATGTGACTATACGTGATGTATCTGGGTAGTTGTGCTTTCTTTCACGTGGCTGTGCGTGAGGTATGTGGATGGTTGTTGCTTTCTGTTACGTGCCTATGCGTGAAGTATCTGGGTGGTTGTCCCTTATCGCATAGGCACTGGAATGCGAAGACATCGCATTAACAGACAAACCAGTGTACGTTGTATAATTTCTTCTGGGTTATTCCCCGGCGTCTGAATTGTATATGCCGACATTTCGGAACACTCTGTCTGCTCCGTTTTCATAGGCGGGTATGAAGATGGGACAGAGTGTTCCGAAAAGTTGGCTTATAAAATTCAGACTCAGGGGAATTACCCAGAAGAAAGCATACAACATTCACAACAAGGCGAAAGTTTGAAATAAAAAACCAGTGTACATTTGCGATGACGTAGGCTAGCGTCGAAACGCTCGTGCTGTTCAAAAATCTTTAAGAAGTGGAAAGCAGTGGACCAGACGAAAAGTGTACATCGTGATAGCCGTACAGTGTACAGATAAAGATTTATTCCAACTTATTGCACCCGTATATTTTATATTATACATTTTATACATAACTGCCTACCGCCTACGAAGATATTATTTACATTGGAATGTACATTTTACCTTTACCTTGGTCAATGATGTATATTCTTAACTTAATACAAACTTTGTTTATAATCCCTACCGAACGCTGCGTTTATCAGCCGAAACAAGTATACCAGTGCACTTACTGGAATAAATCTTACCTGTGTATTCCCATTTGCATGGAAGTTGCAAAATATTAAGTCGTTCGATATGTTTGGAATGAAGTTCCTTACCTGTGTTGTTTCATTGAAGTTGCCAAATCAAGTTCCACAAGAAGTCTATTATATGCATTTTAAAGCATTTAAATCTTTACTATTTTAAATAAAACGTGAAAAACAAACAAAATATTTTGAAAGTAATAATACGTAACATTCCCCGGATTCAAATTGGCCTTAATTGCCTGGTGAACATTACTCCAAATTCTAGAAAACCACGCTTCCAAAAGTAGGTCTTACATTTTTTAAACTTACGCATAGTTACTAGTTTCACTTAACATTGTCTGACGTGTTAATAGTCGCAAATGAATGGCGCATGTACGACTAATTAAAGAAAAGAAAAAATTGTCACTTCTCGTCAGTTTACTTGTTACATTACACTGTCAATTCTTTGTAACCTTGTAAGTTCTCCATTCGAATGATTAATAGACCATTAATTCCTAAGCTATTTTAGACTATGCGTGCAGCTTGACTGTCATGCGGCTTTAGCCCCTGGAAAGATCTCTTGGTCTCTATCGAAATGGAGACAGGTTGGACCCAGAACCGGTCCACAAACTGTACAGAAGAAACAAACTTCTTACCCCCAACCAGAAGGGTAACCCAATTCCGCAATATTTCTGGTCCGTCGCCTAGTCGCTATCCCGCTATCATTAACATGTGTATATTTACGATTACGGAAAAACTACAGTTCTTGTGGGGAATTATGTTGCACTGCCAATACGTGGCTCTCACGTAATTTTTAAGGATTTTGAAGCAACGGCCACACAGCCCTGTGACGATCATAGAACGGATCAAAGGACATATTTCTCGGTAAAATTACGTACAATACGTAAGCCATAATTGCATTCATCTCTAAACCTCTTATTTCCAGGCCTGGGCTTAGAAACTATAAAAGCATTTAAAAATCTTTCCGGAAATATTTCTTGTGAGGAATTTTTATTGACTTTAAAAGCAAAAGTACTCCTACAGGCAGAAGCATTTAAGGCGTGGGCCTTCACGAATTCCTCCTTTACTCTGTAGCCGATTTACCCAAAACACAGCACAAATATTATCCTATGGGGTGAATTCACAATTTGTAACATTACGAACGTCTTCTTCAGCAACACAAAATAATTATAGTGCCTACAAGCTACAACAAACGCAAAGAACCTCCATGTACCGATGTATACGAAATAAAATAACCTGAGCACCTGAAATGTGGCAGCCGTAACGTTACTTTCTCATTCTAATTCTTTAATATATTTCAGTTCACTACTGTAAACTAAAAAGACCTAATTTTTAAACGTAATATCTTATATATATCTATTCACAAGCTTATAATTAAAAGACCTGTAATTCCACAATTATACTAAATTTCAAATATTGTACACCCCATTGAAAACTAGAGTTATTTGTACCTATGTGCACCCATATTTTGGTGTTCTATCTTACAGTTATTTACATAAATTTAAGTAATAGTTTTCTACATATAATTTTCACTTGCAAATCCAATGCCTAACTTTCATTAGGTTTTAAAACATTACATATTTCGTTCATGTTTACTACGTACACACAAACTTGCAGTGCAAGTTTGTGTGTACGTAGGTACAGAAAGTGTATATATATATATCGCTTCATATGTTTTACCACCTTTTTATGTTATAAATTGTGCTTTACTTGTAATCTTGCAAAACGTTCGACATAGTTACGTAAGAGGTTATTTATGAGCTGGTCTTAAGCTACCAAACACCTCTCCCCCCCCCAAAGATACTGTCGATATGATAAGACGACAACTCCACCTATTCTCAGACAGACCAGTATATACATTAGCTTACAGCGAGAAAGAAGCTAGGTTGGAATGAACAGCCCCAACACAGCGATAATTTAACATCACTTTCAAACATCTGATTTACAAAAATGATGTCAACTGGTCTCATTTCAGCCATTCTTCATGTCCGTGGTCCTACGGAACTATGAAACATCACAATGTGCTTTTGGTTTGCTGCAAAACGTTTGACATGAGCTAACTATCAAATGCAACATATTCTTATCCTGTCACAAAATCCATAACTGCATTTGTTAAGATTGCAATGTCTTGAGGTCGTTTTTATTGCATGTACTCGCATGACGAAATACTTCACAGAATTATTAAGATCACCACAGTGTAAGATCCCCTAAATGCTTGCAGTAGCATTCAAACAACTCTACGTATTTCTTTGCTCATACCTGTGTGCTTGTACGAAAGCTTAAAATTTCCGCCTAAGCCAGAAACAGGCGTCTGGTTAAGGGGCAACACATGATCCTTTATTTAATTATTCACGATTCATATGTCAATGCTTTCTGTAGCTCTATTACATAGCATCGGATGGCAAGATAAGTACAGAAATGAAGAGGAAAGGAAATTGTTGTGTCCTATTTAGAGTCACCCTTCTGGTATTTTCATGTAAGGTCTTCTGGTATCCACGACAAAACGGTTAATCATGATAGTCAGTCCGCTAGCTAATATTTGAACTCGATAGCTACCAAACACAAATCAGCAGTGCTACGAACTAAGCCCCCACTTTCGGTACCGAAACTTATGCACATACTGCATGTCTTGTAGGCTACAAGAACAGTTCAGTGATTAAGTACAGGGGCCAAAAGCTCTAAGAACAGCGTTTGTTTCCAGACAGGGATTTTTCTCCCTAGAACCAAGTCTATGCCTCACTTTGATCCCTTCTACAGTCCTATCCAATGAGAACCTATGGTTCTTTTCCGATGGGTAGAGTGACTGAAGCGACGTCCTCCAGTGCATTATCATATCGTATGCAAATTAAAGAAGGCATAAATTTAACTCATGCTGTTAACCCTTCAATTCCGGCCTCGGCGCACTGTACGGACTGTCATTTCTTCACACGCTACTGGCAACTGTGCACCGTTCCGTCGTGAATGCACAAAGGATTACCGTCAAATTAAAACCCCTCAGTCCTAGACAGTAATTGGGTTTGTAAACCGTGTCACTGAAGGACTAAACCAGTTAGATTAAACATGTGGTTGGTTATAATATTATAGTATCTACGATGACTTGTTTGTTTGTAGAATGAGGAAATGAAAGAGGTTTTTTTTAGTTTTTCTGTTGTTTTTCTAAGACAGAAAATGAAAGCCTCTAACAATCTTGCTGAAAAATCTACACAAATATCTTCATATTTTTTTTAAATATTCGAAGTGCCGTCCAAGTTAAACACATGTCAATATACAAAGGACCTCATTTCCGCAGACTGTTCGATACAGAACTGCTAAAACCTGTAATCACATAAAACAAGTCTCGTCAGATCACCAGTTTCGTCAGTGTAACTGTCAGAAAACCTAATCGAATAGCAGACTCCTCTGCAGTTGGTTTCATCGAGCACCGACAGCTGTACAGCCCTGTGTCAATAAGCCAATTTCATCTCAGGGTTTGTCCCTGTTATAACCAATAGCACTTCCTCTATATAAACAGTGGACCGAGTGCGTGTATCCAAAGGCTAAAAGCTCTAACCTTCCATAAGCTTAACGTAAGCCCTCGGACAGTGTTTAATATGCATCTGAGGCTACCTATAACACCACGGCAGCTGAAATCAGCCACCACCTGTCGCACGGCAGACAGAGAGCGTCTGGCTTACTGTAAGGTATGGCACACGAGATATCCCGGATATTAAAACATAAAGCAACGTCAATCTCAGACTTCTCGTGTGATTGTTGATAAAATGGAAATTTGCACAGTATAAATAATATTTCAACCTATTTTAAACTACGGCAAAGGAAGTGAAATAATTTGCTGTTTACTGCCGTTAACATACACTTGTAAGTACAGACACAGCAGGCACATCAAGTCGTAATTAATCACACTGCAATTGTCTTCATGCCATGCAACCCTGTGTGCATTTATACAGGAACAATAACAGTCTAATACAAACCGTATATTTAAGGCTTCAGCTAAGTCTTTCGGCTTTTAATATAAACCAGCATCAAATTGTACAGTAATTTAAAAGCTCAATATACTTGTTGCATATTGAATATTTACATAACTGCACATCCTAATACTGGCTTATATAAAAAATCGAAAAATGTAGACCTGATTGTTTTAAATAACAAATTCATATAAGCCATCACCAATATGTACAGTAATTTAAAGATTCAATATATGATGCCAATTTAAAAATTCAATGTACAACATGAATATTGAATTTTTAAATTACAGTACAGCCTGGTGATAAATTGTATAATAAAACAAATTATAACAATATAAACAGCCAACTAGATGCAACAATAATAATTTTATTAATAATTTCAATCAGCTCAACATGTTTCGGGCGATAATTTCGCCCATACTCAAGAGCACTAGTCTGGGTTTACAGCTTATGGTATAAAGCACCGACGATACTGCAGCATCGTCGGTGCTTTATACCACAAACTGTAAACACAGTCTAGTGCTCCTGAGAATGGGCGAAATTATCGCCCGAAACATGTTGAGCTGATTGAAATTATTAATAAAATTATGATTGTTGCATCTAGTTGGCTGTTTATATTATTGTATCAATGACCTACGGTAACACAAACATCAAATTCAAAAGCCAAATTATGTAAGTGTTACAATATGCAGGTTGTGCTAGACTCTTGCTGTTATTATCTAACCACAGTGTTGGCTTCAGTCAGTAGGAAGTAGTCCAATTGAACAACATTAGTATATTCTATATTTATTTACAAACGCTTCCTAAATGTGATAAAGAAATTTACTCAGTCAAACACAAAACATATATAGACATTAACACATAGCTGGCAACATGTTTCGGTTCTAGTAAACCATCTTCAGGCCCATACTTAATGTATGGATAGGGTGCGTTGAGTGAGTGCGCACATTATGGGATACAATAACGTGCGCACTCACTGAATGTACCATATCCGTATATTAAGTATTGGCCCAAATATGGTTCACTAGAACAGAAACATGTTGCCAACTATGTATTAATGTCTATATATGTGTTGTATTTGACTGAATAAATTACTTCATCACAGTGTAAAACACAACGTGATGGTTCCTATCAAAGCTTCCTAAATGATTGTCGCACTTGCTAAATTGTCTTAAGCATCCTCTGAAGCAGTGACTATAGCGTTTCACAACCCATTAGTACCCGTTTCTCAAACAACAGTTAGAGCTAGTCATTCGTTTACAAAAACGAAATGCACCATACTCTTACCGTAATGCATTTACTTTAACTTCTTTGGCTTAAAATACATTTAATTTTTAAAAGTTCAGGTACTGCCTGACATAAAACTCGCTGTTTCTCCTCTACAGTGAAAAATCCGTAACTTATATAGCAGCCTTTTTCTGATAATCCTATGAAATACCTAAATATTCTATGATCAAAAATTCGCCTAATGTTACAGGCAGGGGATAAATTACAATAAACACTGCGTAACTTTGAAGGCACAACGGTGACTATACGTACCGCCAGGTTGTACATTAGAACTCTTGAATTTTCCCTAAACAGTTGACATATGTGTTCCATACAATTCTCACAATTAACAACCATTATTTGCCACGCAGCCTTCACTGATTAACTTTCCAAACTGATGCGCACCATGTTCTCTGTGAGGTAAGAAATAAGTACTTACAAATAATGTACATTAATTTTAGTCTTCAAACGGTTACTGTCTTTTTTTAAGGAAATATATCATTATCTCTAAAAAGGCGCTTTTACCTTGTATCTCTTATTAGAGTGACTGCAATGAACGAATGATGGATTTTAATACATGCAAATGAAAATTTAAAAACATGGAATTCCTTCACCACCTGTGTCTTTTAAGCTTCTAAAAAAGAATACAGCTCCATGGATTTCGTTTTTTAATGTAATCTACAAGGGTGAAAATAGGTTTTGAAAAAAAGGAAATTCCTACCAATAAATAAACAAGGACTCGTACTTTTATTTCCCGAATTAAAAAAAAAAGCTGATCATTTCTCACGTAATGTTTTCATTTCGTAAAATTGGATTCTTCACAGTTTGAAACCGTTCGCACCTACCGGAAGGGCAACCACAACAAGTTTATGTAACAAACAGAATATGTCTATAAGATAGCGGATAAATCCAGGATATTTTTACACGAGTAATGTCTCTGGTTGTGGGCCGGGTAGAGTAGTCGGTATAGCGACTGGCTACGGGTTGGACGGTTAGGGGATCGTATCCCGGTGGAGGCGAGTTTTTCAGCACCTGTCCAGACCGACCCTGGGGCCCACCCAACCTCCTGTACAATGGGTACCGGGTCTTTCCCAGGGGGTAAAGAGCGGCCGGGGCGTGACGCTGACCCTTCATCCCCTTCTAGTGCCGTGGTCAAGAAACAGTAGAGCTACACCTCTACTCCCCCTATGGGCCGTACGGCCTGTGCAGAGTCTCAGTGCCTGTACTGTACAAGGGTGCAATTTACCTTTTTTTAATGTCTCTGGTTGCTGTAATGCCTGAACATCAATTAATATTCTGTATCCTTAAGCCAAACTTATTTATCATTTATTACGATTAAAGCACGGTATTGCATAGCTTGCCAGACGATGGCAAAACTGCGAGTTTTAGTTCGATAAAGAACAGCGAGTGTCTTTACGGACATAAATCCACATGTGCCCTGCAGCGACGGTAACTGTAGGATGAGATAAAGGAGTGATAAGGAAAGAAGGCATAAAAATAAATTAGAGAAAACGGTGTAGAAGCAATAGAGCTAAAGAAAATGGGGAATGAAAGAGGAGATAAAAGTCAGAAGTTGGAGGAATAAATTTAGAGGAAATGTAAATCACGGGGCAAAAGTTTTGCTAATACTCGCTGCTACATCTATGAAATGCAATCACACTCAGGGTGCATTAATACAGATGTTTCGAATATGTGGTCACTAAATAGTAGCCGTTTGGCTTCACTTCCCTACCACATTCACAATTTGCTTTCAGCATCATCATTATAAATAGCACTATAGCCCTACGTAGGCCTTGGCCTCTTTGCGATCCTCCGCCAACCATTTTTATCCTCTGCTTCTATCCTCCCGTTTCTAAAACCCGCCTTTCTCTTGTAATTGTTTTTGGCGCAATAGCCCCCAGTGGACCATGGCCTCCTCATTCACGAGGTTTCTATATCACACTCAACGATGCATCACATTCTGTAGGACTCCTCTGGATGAATGATCAGCTCGTCGCAGAGACCTCTACCTGACAACACACAACACTCACAACAAACAAATTTCGATGCCCACAGTGGGATTCGAACCCACAATCACAGCAAGCAAGCGGCCGCAGACCTACGCCTTTAGACTGCGCGGCCACTGGGATCGGCTCTCATGTCATTACTCACAACATATAACGTGACAGTATATTTCACGTGCCAATTATTAAGTACCTTTCACGATATCAATGTCACTGCCCAGTAATCAGTCCGGCGTTTCTTCTTAGACGATTTTAAAAAGTAGTCTTTTTAAGGGGTGAGGTTTTCAGCCTCAAGCCCAACCCCCAAATTGGAGACCAACATCAGTGTTCATTTACCCTTATAACAGGGCGGTCAGATTATTTCTCCCGGACACCGCATAGCTTGGGTACCTCTGGATGACACACGAAGAGATAATTTTTCTTTCAGACCCATAAACATTCTCAGTAATTAAATATTTAAGAAAATATATGCGGTTAGTCACTATCTAACAAATGCTAATTTTACTTTTATTGCAGCAAAATAGCACATACGTTCTATATCTCTCGCCTGCAAGTCGTCATAAAAAGGCCCGAATATTGCCTATTAATTGATATAGACCACCATCAAATATAAATATATTTATTGTGTAGAAATATGTCGTCACCAATGAAATGTTCTGGCCCGGAGGACCATAATCAAGTACTTCGTAAAAATATATGTAGGAAGTAAAAAAATGTTAAGTGTTTGATGTTTGTTGGACCATGCATCATTGTGATAACTGAAGAATTAAAAAAACTAGATTTCACTTATTATTTTATTGTACTTCTCATAGGCTCAATATGTTTCGGGCACTACTATGCCCACCATCACCCGCGACTATAATGTTGATTACCACATTGGTCATTTCGTTCTTGGTTTGCTGTATGTTGGAGGTTAGGTGCAGTTAGGCTGGAGTAGTGTCTGGGCTGCAGGCTAAAGC
>Ga0136643_10004754_pt1 | contig 18895 bp, 10 predicted proteins | sample TergutLab28metaG_FD_96883 | JGI IMG/M metagenome (GOLD analysis project Ga0136643, IMG submission 96883) | Labiotermes labralis P1 segment gut microbial communities from Petit-Saut dam, French Guiana - Lab288 P1 (version 3) (version 3) | ecosystem: Host-associated > Arthropoda: Insects >...
AAAATGCGACCGGGGAGTGCTACTGACCACTCACCCCCTTCTAGTGCCGCGGTCATGGAAGAGTAGAGCTATACCTCTACCCACCATCTGGGCCACACCGGACCTGTAACGGGATCACTTTACTTTTAGTGCCATATTTTTTCGATCCTGAAGACGGAAGCAGCAAATTTTTCCGAAATTACAGTATCGAATGATAAAATTACATGGTGTCAATCCGAGAATACCGTAACATGAATTATTTGATATGCATTGTGTTTTTATCTTCGTAACACTATTTTTGAGCCTGGAAGGAAGTGGGAACACTCACAAGCTGCAGTATAATCATGTGGAAACTGTAATATTATTTCACGATACACTTTAAAGAAAAGCCGATCCCAGTGGTCGCCTAGTCTAAGGCGTGGGACTAAGGTCGCTCACTTTCTTTGATTTTGGGTTCGAATCCACCTGGGAATATGGAGGTCTGTCTCTTGAAAGTGTTGTTTGTTTTCAAGTAGAGGTCATCTGCTGCGGTTTGATTGCTCGCCCAGAGGAGTCCTACCGAGTGTAGCGTGTCTGAGACTGGTCTTGAAGACTCGATAATGAGGAGGCCCTGACCCACTAGGGGCTGCCTAACGAATGGGGAAATATTACTTTGGAGAAAAAAAGGTTAAAATTTTATTCTACTTGTACTATCAATCGAGCCGAACGAATTTATCATAAACATGTTCGCCGCACCTAAATCCGATTATGGGCACACAGGATGTAGTCACGTGAAGTGTACAGTAATTTAAAAAATATTGCTCTGAACGTGTAGGTGGAATTACAAGACGGTTAATTTCAGGGAATTTAGCTGATATTTTCTGAGGACATTAGAAAACTTGCTGTCACTTATTCTCGAATAAACTGTAGCAGATTATGCTATAGTTTGAAAATCTTGTGTCTCGCAGCGATCGTATCTTCAACCTTAACTGATTAAATAGCCTTTGAAACTTTATATTTGTAGTTCCGTGCATCGTAATTTTAGGTTGAAGAAATCCAACAAAATGCAACAGTATGCAGATATTTATTTATTGCTAAATTACTCTACATGTTTCGGGCGTCCATCGCTCCCATCATCAGCAGTACATGAAACTGTAGTTGCAGCCTCTGGTACAGATCATACTATCTGGGGAGACAGCTTCCTCAAACGTTACCAAATAAGGGCTCCTTATTTGGTCACGTTAGAGAAAGCTTGCTCACCGGATAGTATGATCTGTACCAGAGACAGTTTTATGTACTCCTGATGATGGGCGCGATGGACGCCCGAAACATGTAGAGCAATTTATCAGTAAATAAATATCTGCCTACTGTTGCATCTTGTTGGATTTTTTCAACCTAGTGGTTGAAATGTTTTCTCAAACTGTGGAACCACCACGAATCTATCCATCGAAATAAATTGTCCAGTGTGAAACCTGACGCTCTCACGACGTTAGTCTGAAGGTCTGATCTTCCGGGTTGTTATGCCGCGTCTACTTGTAAACTCTTACCGACTTTTAGAAGGATGGCAGCAACTTATCTTCAGAATCAAGCAGTCCAAGAAGAATTGTGAAGAATTTTGTTGGACTGCTTGACCCTGAAGTTGTGGCCAGTTCGATATTTCTAAACGTTTTTGAATATTTCTCTGTCGCAATAGCGAAAAGTTGACTATTTGGGTTTCCTAAGTTTCCACCTTTTAAAAAGTTATCCTAAACAATTTCTGCTCGCATTTCTCTTACCCACATTGGAACCAAGTTCCCAGTACAATTCAACTCCTACTTTTCAGTTCCCTAAGTGGGTTGTGTATATTACTAAGCTCCTTGTTATGGCATCTACCTCATTCCCCACCTCATCCATCAGAGTTCACACTTTTTCTTTTGAGCACAAGTAGTGCAGCATAAAATGCTCAGTCATCCGATACCGATTGAGAATCTCAAACAGGCCTCCAATAGCAGCTGCTCAATCAGAAGTAATTAGGTACTAATTACAATCTTCTTCATCACCACATCTATGTTATTAATATGGCTTTAAACGGAAAGAACTTTCAATTCTCTCCGGTACACAGACCGCCGAGCTCTCAGGGCTATCAGACTCTATAGAAATTGAATCTTTTTTGTGTGTGTTATAGTTTACATTATGGATCCCACCCACTGACTGCCACGTGTTTCAGTCATTAGGAAACGATTGAACAGTAGGCTATATTAGGTTTGCACGTACTTTTGGCTGGAGCTATCCGGTCACCCAGTGCCGTCAGTTTTACTTGGCAGTCTGACCGAGAAAAGAATTTTACTTGAATGTTACTGTATCTCGGGTTGTTGCACTGTGTGGTATAATTGACGTGCACAAAAGTTTCAGAAGGAGTCTTCCGGCTTCATAACCGTGGATATATGAATTATGGGTACAATAGGTTTGTCCGAAACGTAGTCTGTCTTACTACACGAAGTCATCCCATAGACCACCATGAATACACCAAATCTGCAAAAATTTGTAATGTACGACTAGGGGCTTTTATTGAATTTATGTACCCAAAATGCAATAACATTTTATTTTAACCAGTAATGAGACACACTTAATATGTACTTATATCGACTCATTTACTGTAGCCTTTATCCTGCAAAGACTGGAAGTTGCTCGGTGCTTCATTAATCTACCAAATTTTTTTAACAGCGTTGGCGTAGCTGATCTGAAAGACATTAATCACAGGTCAATGTGAAGTTGTCCGTATACACGCCTTCAAGGTGCTCTAAACCTCTGAAGTAGACGGAGGTTAATGATCCGTCGGCATAACCTCTCTGGTAAAGAGCTGCCGGTGCCCACTGAACTTAGATTGACCTATTCAAAAATAAATTTCATCTTTTCATTTATTATTCTGTAGATTCTTTTCTTCCGGCTTTATACGGCAAAATCTAATCAGATTTTCCAGACATTTCATACGAAAGAGAAAACATCTCTTGTTAGAATGCTACAGAATTAATTTCTAATATTATCCAAAGGTGGTCGACATGTACAATTACGAATTCATCTCACTGTACGTTTTCGGACTGTAAGATAATTCCGTGTGATAAAGCTAATTTATTAAGCAATTGTGTTTACTCCTTCGAGTAAAGAAGGGCGTAGCGTCGTCTGCAGAATTTATGTAGGCAATCATAATACGTACATACATGAAGTCCCTTACAAATATTTTCATCTACATTCTAATTTTAGGATTAGATATCTCTGTTTTGCCTAAATGTCCAAGTCCGATAATCACTAGAAAACGTCGGATTGCACTGTAATAATGAAATTCCTCATTTAGACACAGGGAAGAAAACACCGATATAATGGTGGTCACAGCCATTGAAACTTGAGTTGACTACCTACGTTTGTAAGAACTGCACTACCTGAAGTACTTTCAATAAACAGGCGACATAAAACATTAATTAACAGAAATGAAAACAATATTATGTAAGTTATAAAATAAATTTTATAGCCATCCGAATTGTTCTCTTTCGTTTGGGAACAGAGTCTGGGAATTGCTGCCCAGTTTTCATATTTGTCAGTTTTGCATTTTACCGCAAGCCTTACTTAATGTGACCGGGAGTATTCCACTGAACACACCATAGACCAGGTTTTATGCTTCTCCTTACAAGAATTACTAATTCTGCGGACTGTCCCATCCTCTCCAAAATTTTCTTAAGTCTGGGACAACTGAATCACTACTTGCGGTAACATTCAAAACCAATAATTACAAACATACTTAAATTATGAATTACTTATGTCAATGTCAATATTCATTAGGGAATCTATGACCGTCCTAGCAGTAATGAAAATAAAAATTACTATTTGAACATCATGAAGGATAAAATCACTGTTTTTTTATAAAGCAAAATCTAAACTGTTATCAGATTATTCCAGATGAGCAGATGTGGTAAAATATGAAAGTACTGAATGCAGTATGTTCTGTCTTACAATAGGAAGACAGCAATTACCCCGCGGACGCAAAAAGTTCCAAAGGCCACGTTTTAAGAGCCACTGCATTTGACTCAGTAAGGGACAAAGCTGATGAATTCCTGTGTAAACAGACGTCTAATGTAATAGTTTGTCGGCGTGTGCTTACTGATGGGTAACATCTATCTGCTAAAGCTTATCTTTAGTGGCATATTCTTTTCATTCATTACTGTATTTTGATAAGTTTGTTTAAGTAGTTAACATAGACTTTTTAATCTTAGAACGTCACTCTACAAGGTATGTTAGTACTGGTAGTTGAAAGAATTGTGAAATTACATGCTTTTTGTAAAAAAAAATACAGAGCAAGTCATTATTTAAACCACATTTTTATACAACTGCAGCTCATATAAAATTCTTGATTGAAAGTAATCCAATATATTACGCACTGAATAAAAATGCTCACAATACTGAATTTTACAATTTTTGACGAGGTTTTTTAAAGTTACAGTGAATGAAATAATACTAATTTATGCAGTTTATTTGACGGACAAACTGAACGCTTTAACATATTTCTGAATATTCGTTTAAGCACATGAAGGTACAGCCAGATGTAACCTACCGTTACCTTGTGTGAAGCGCAGAATTATAAGCGACAACGTTCACTGTACTGCTAATTATTTCCAATTTTTTTGTCACTAAAATGACGCATGTTCTTATATAATATATAATTTTTACTGCTCTCACCAACGACGTTACGTCATCACGAGGAACTACGTAACGTCACATGACTGTCTAACACGATAGCGTGACGTCAAAAAATCTAGATATATCTGGCAGGTATCTGTTTCAATTTTGTGCCTGAATTACTGCCCGTTAAACTGGTGTTTTTCTAGCCGCTTCTGTCCTTCCAGGCTGTTTTCGTGGTAGTACCTTCAATAAGAGAGAGGATTATCTCCTTTCACACCTTCTCCGGTTTCATTTAAACATGTCCGATATTTTAAGTGAAACAGGGTTTTCAATTAATTTAACTTTATATATAAACGTATAAATAAACGTATAAAATGAAAGTATAAATAAACTTATTCATAAGTCTTCTTAGCAACCCGTTACCTCCACTGTATACTGGATCTATAACAGTAAATGGGAAAGCCTTTAAATCGTCGCAAAGTACATGCTGGAAGCGGTCGTGCGCTCTTTGCAAGAAGGTAACTGCTTTTAGTTTGAAGGCTAATTCTACGGAACACTTCTGCCACAATAGCTAATCCTAGGACCAAAGGGAGTTCGTGGTATCCGGAGTCTGAGGGAGAAACCATCTGCTTACGGTGTTAGGTAATATAAGAATATATCAGTCATTAGTTTAGAGATGCAGGGATGTTAAAAAATGTAAGAAAATTGTCTCAGTCAGAGATTAGGCGAAGAGCAAAGCAGTCCTTTTACAGGCACGGAGGGGCCCAGAGGGTTCTGGGAAGTTACGGTTCCCAGATTTCATGACAACGGCACAGAATGGTGGTAGATTGTCAGCCTTAAGCACCGGCCGCCTTTATCCCCAGGAAATACTCCTGGTACTCATTTCTGTTAGAGACTGAGTCGACCCCAGGGCCATAGTGCGATCGGAAGGATTTTATGTCAATGAAAAATCCAATGACACTAGCTGGGATCGAAACAGCGACCTTCCGATTTGTAGCACAGCACCTTAACCACTGTGCTACCGCGGTACCCGATTAGGCGAAAAGTAACTAAATTATTGGCCTGTAGTCACCTGAATGGAACAAGATTCGTTACAGACTCTAAACCTGGTACTTCCCTAATACTTCGAAAAATTGATTTTGTTTTAAGATTCCGTTATGTTAATACATGGCGGTGTATTAATATCTTACTCGATGCCGACTTTCCAAGGCATTTGAAACCTCCAAGACATCCTGTACATTTCGACAATGAAAATGAGTACATCACTTTGTTTTTCGAGGGATCCGACTACGCACTCATACAGCGTCATATCCCAGACAACTGAACCCTCAACTTCACCACTCCAAGAACCTCGAAACTTTCACTTACGTTGTTCGTGCGCTCATCGAACCGAGTCTGACACGAGATGATGCACAGGCAGTTCGTTTGCAGTTTCTGTGCTGGCTACACCTGTCACATTGCGAGTCGAGTGAAGCTGCATAGTCCAATGTTTGCAGAATCGTGGTTACTCTCACTCCATTCGATTTGACTTAGACTCAGTTAAGCCATTGTACCAGCAGCCTATATGACTTGAGCAGTTAGAAATTTAAAAAATGTCATTTAGCAGAGCTACGGTCCAGTATCCGATTAGTGTGTTAAATGAATTCCATGGCTGTTTTTTACACATCATGTAGGGGGAAGTGTGAAAATTGATTTCGAATTCAGACCAGTCTACAAGACGTCGAGCGATTTAATTTTATTCTGGTTTAGTTTAAGTTCATCGCGATATCTAGGAAGTGTGTCATCACCGTTGTGTGTGTGAAAATTGGAAAATTGTATGTAGTCAAACACAATTGTGTCACATGAGGTGTATTTAATGACTATATAATGGACAACTACATGTTTCGGCCTGTACTGGCCGTCTTCAGGTTGTCTTAGGGGAACGTAAGATCTTACAATAAGCATGCACGCGCACGTGATGTAGAGAACTCTACATACGGGTCTTATTAACAAAAACAAAAACAGGAATCTAATAAAAACAACACAAAACAAAAACAGATACAGGAAAACAAAGCTATTGTGGGGGTGTGCTAGGCAGGTATGAAGTTTTGTAGTCGTGCGGAGGCCTGAACAGGCCTCCGCACGACTACAAAATTTTTCTGTATCTGTTTTTGTTTTGTATTGTTTTTATTAGATTCCTGCTTTTGTTAATAAGACCCGCATGTAGAGATCTCTACATCACGTGTGCGTGCATGCTTATTGTAAGATCTTACGTTCCCCTAAGACAACCTGAAGATGGCCAGTACAGGCCGAAACATGTAGTTGTCCATTATATAGTCATTAAATACATCTCATGTGACACAGCTGTGTTTGACTACATACAATTTTCCAAGTTGATCGTGATATGTCTTTCGGGCTAACATTATTTGCTGCTTCCCACAAAGAGTGAATTGGTCAGACAAGTTTAGGTACATATAGTGTACCTTGTCTTAATGCACACAGAAAGTCCATATGTGTTTTATGTTTTCAGTTTTTGGAAAAGCGATGCCGAAACTTGCCAATATCAGGAAGAGCTTCTTAGTCGTTGAACTGAATATCTGAACGTGACAACTTGTATCTGAGTGGTTCAGAGAACACTTTTTGTAATCTTGTGTCTCCTACAGTGAGTAGTGTTTACTTCTCTGGTGGAAATTTCTGATTAAGTGAATGGACAGACTTATCGTCCGACATAACATAGGCTGACAGCTGAATCCATTGTAATCGTTTAACTCTGACGTAAATTAAGATAAAATAAGTGCCGCCATGCTTACATGATTTTGACTTTTGGATGTTAATTTTCAGCATAAAGTTATCAAATAAGCATACGTAAAGGTATGGTATAATAATGTAATAAAATAAGCAACAAAATAGATGCAACAATAACAATTTATTTATAATTTCAATCAGCTCAATATGTTTCGGGTGATAATTTCGCACATCCTCAGGAGCAGTAGACTGCGTTTACAGCTTGTGGTATAATGCACCGATGATTCTGCAGGCTGGAGGCAAGTTTGAGGTGTAATTGCAATTCCACCTCAACCTTGTCACCAGCCGGCAGCATCATCGGTGCATTATACCACAAAGCTGTAAACACAGTCTACTGCTCCTGAGGATGTGCGAAATTATCGCCCGAAACATGTTGAGCTGATTGAAATTACTAATAAATTATTATTGTTGCATCTATTTTGTTGTTTATATTATTGTATCAAAGACGCACGGTCAAACAAATATCAAAATAAAATAATGTGTTTGTGTATTCTTGGTGTTTCAAATTGTGTGTTATAAAATACAGCACGTACATCATCGTTTGTTTTCCTCTACTTTTTCACTGTTCTTCCTAAATAAATTAACACTCATTATATCTATGTATAGTTTTTTACGTTCATTGCATTGAAATGTGTCCTAAAAATGATGCAAGAAAATAACTAGACTTTATGTACTGCGTAAAAAATCATTCCGTTCTGTGTGTCAAATAGACTGTTAATGACTGCAGACATTAAGGCTTCATGTATGAGAAAGTAGTACTCATGAATTCTTTTACAATTAAAGTATTCGCATAATGCGAGAATATTTTAGACTTCGGTGAAGTATGTAAAATAAGAGAAAAATTTATTTGTTTTATGTCTAAATTTATCATTTAAACCTTATTAAATTAACTGTCTCAGACTTACTAGGAACTCATTTTGTCAGAAAATCCAGCAGTTCATTCCTACATGAAGATGGACATGCAGGTCACGGAACCTGCACTTACGGAGAAAGAAGTAATTCAGTAACATTTGGTCTGCCCTTCAGGCTGCACACGGTAAGGAGTTTTTTGTGACCAAACGAGAATACAAAAAATAAAAATCTCAAATTACAAAAAATAAATTAATAATTAGTCAAGAACAAAACATCTTTCTCATGACAGAAGCATGGTCGGACTAACTGACGAGCCAGTAGGAGAGTTACCGCGGCGCCAATCTATCAAGAGAGCTATGACGTCAGTGGAATAATCGGAAACATGGCGCTAGTAAACTCAGGTTTTCACACGCAAAAGGGTTTCTCCGAAAATTTCTTGAAACTTGGGCTCGAACCCTCAAACTTTCGCCAGGCTTGTCCTAGGAGGAAAAAGTTTAAAGAATTGGTGTTAGGTACCTCCAAATTATTTTCCTGTCATTGGCGCCAAACTTTAAATCTGCCGGGGCGCCCAAATGTCTCAGACCGGTTCCTGGACAGAGGTGTGATGATGATGAAGTTACAGTTTTTGTTTATGAAGCTACCAAACTGTACTGCGGGCAGGCATTTTTATTGGGAATTAAACACTGTACTGGTGTTATAAATTCATCACTGGGGAAAAAGTGTCACAATTTTAGCTTTTTTGAACAAAGTTACAACAAAAAGAATAAAGTTAAAAAAGAATAAAACTTTTTTTTGTGGTGGTAAGAACACAAAGAGTATTTTCAATTTTTCCTTTTGTTAAGGAGTGTTACTGTACTTTTTGTACATAAACCACTTGTTCATGTATACAATTAAACATTTATGTGCATGCAATATACGACATCTGTGCACGCAATATGAACTTTTATTTACCGATAAAACTGATTTATTCCACAGAAATTTATAAAATAGCGAATTTTTAATGCTTTGTAGAATTCTTAAGGTGGCGTTCGGCCTATCGAGAAACATATGTGAGAATGAAACAAAAAACAATACAAAACACTGGACTGCCAACCAACAACATGTTTCAGCGCGGTCTAGAACTAATGGTTACAAGGCTGCCGAAGGCTAACACAGTAATTAAAATGCAAGAATATTAACGTCAGTTTGGTTTTCCTTATTCGTACAGTTTTCCTCTTTTTTTCCCCATTTGCACAAAATTTTTACATCTTCAGTGCCTGAACAGACCATGCTCCCGTGCAGGCACTATTTCCGCCCTAAGATTCAGTGTCGCAGGAAACGCTTTCTTTTCTGGCTGGTCCACAAGGCCAATACGGTCTCTCGTGTTAAGTAAGTAGCAAAGTTTATTTCTTATTCTCTTCGTTCATATAAACAGCGCAGTACTCTATTAGCCGCAGTGATGCTGTAGATGATTTTAAAACAGCACTGCCTAATGTCAAGGACATGGACATTTAGCTGTCAGTCAGTGTCAGGTTCTGAAGTATACATAAGAGATGAGCATACTCAACTATATGAATGTTGGTTGGTTTTATTAAAGTTTGAGTAAATGGAACTTAGTCACTAAGTTCAACCCCATAAGCAGACAGGCAATGTACTGTACGTGTAATGTAACTCAACTCACTCAATTGTTATACCAACTACTGCACATATATAAAATTTACACATTAAAACATTAAAAACGCTCCGACATGTTTCGGTCCTAAGACCATCATCGGGGAGCTATATAGTCCTTGCTAATGTCACACTAGAAATAGTCACATATTAATTTCGTTGTACCAGTTGGGTGTTGTGGCAGCATGCCGTATTGTGTAATGTTATGTTGCGAAGAGTGCCCTGCTATGGATGTGCATTCTGTGCTTCGTTGCAACGCAATTAATGTGACTTTTATAGTGTGACTTTAGCAAGGACGATATGGCTCCCTGATGATGGTCCTAGGACCGAAACATGTCGGAGTGTTTTTAATGTTTTAATGTGTAAATTTTATAAATTTTAATTGTATGCATTAGTTGGTATAATAATTGAGTGACTCGACAACATGCACGGTGTAACAATGAAGAAGTGTAATGAAACGTTGAGCCGCGTTCGTGCAACAATTGTTGCAGTGGGAAAGCAAAAATATTACACATTCTGGGTGTATTTCTCTACCCCTAATTTTCCAGCACGTAACGTGTGTACGCTATATTGTGTGGCCTGCCTGGCTGTAAAACAGTTTTCGACATTATCTTATAAACGGCACGATTTTGGTAAAAAAAAGTTACTGAACAAAAAATATGTTTTTATTTTCTCTACAGCTTTTGTCTGAAACGTTTCTCACTCTAGGAAAAAATGAGTGAGGCATGACCAAAAATGTAAATTGGTCTTCATGTAAAGTGTCCTTATTCCTTTAAGATTTTAACAAAACTTGAATTCTCCCCACCGATTTTCGAAAAATATTGAAAAAGCTAATTTTATGAAAATTGGTCCGGTGGGAGCCGCGTTTTTCCATGCCGACGGACGGACGGATGAACAGACCGACGGAAAGACGGAAGGACAGAGTGCAGAGAGTCATGACAAAGCCAATAGTCGCTTTTCACAATTTTGCTAACGCGCCTAGAAAGTGTAATCTAAATTATAATGAAATAATCTGTTCGTACCGCGCAGTAAACACAGATTTCGTTATGAAAACCGCTATGTTAATGCTGTGTAATAAAATACAAAACACAGAAAACGAAATACCCCTCGGTCGGTGAAATGTGGAATTGTTGAATGTTCAACCCGGTGATATGGAGTTTTGTATAAAAGTAAACACTGAAATTTAAAGGACTATTTAGGACTAAAGAAAGTTATATATGTTGCGCTTGTATACACATACAATAACATTTTAATGAATTAAAGTTGTAACGACTGGGAAATTAAGAACATATTATATTAAGCTAAGTTACTTCCATTCGTGCATTTTTTTTGCCATAACTCTCACCGTTACTATGTTATAGCAGCTATAAAAATTACAATTTTGTTCCTTTCTTTTTATGAGAAGGCGAAGTAGATTGAAGGTGAGTTTGAGAATAGGCTTCTGAGGGTAATATTTTGACCTAATATGGAGGAAGTATCAGGCGGACAAGGAAGATATCATAACTTTTCACCAAAACAAATCAAGAGGAATAAGCTGAACACCATGGCATAACGTTCAAATAAGCAGATGTGCAGTGAACATTTCTACAGACCAACATCAAAGAAAAGTTCTATTTTGTTACTTATCTCACGAGTTTGGTAACAGCTCTTCTTCTGTCTGCATCGATTACTTTAACGTCAGGCTTTGTTAGCTTATGTATCAGTTGTGCTTCTTTGTCTGACATACTAGCACCCACATCACCTGCCACAACAGCAGAATAAGTATATGGGCTTGTGCTTTCTCTACGCATTTGCAAATGTTATTCTTACGGAAAGTGCTCGACGTGAGAATTTTATAAACTTAAATCAATGTTGTAGCGCTTTATTGAGAGCGTAGAGCACCATTTAACATAAGCATAGTTTTATGGTCACGGGATTTTAAAACTTAAGGAACTTAAATCTAATATTGCCCTCTTGCTACTCTGTATGCCGGAAGAGTCGTGCAGTGTTGAGGCTAGTTATTTTCCGGACTCCGGACACTGTTCAACGTATACGCTACTGGTTGGGAGGGACAAGTGACAAGATGGGGAAAGATCATACCTGCATAAAGAATTCTAGCCGCAAAATGTGAAGGGACAAAAAGACCTGGTAGACCTAGAAGTAATCATAAGGTTCGTCATCCCCGTTGTGTTCATAAATAAACTAGATTGGAGTGTATGTGCTTATCTAACACAGCGTTATTTGATGGTAGAGATATGTATAGAATTTACTACATAGAGAACTACATGTTTCGGCACTTGACAATGGCTATCTTCAAGTTGAGAAATGAAAAAAAACTCAGTAAGCAGCTATACTCAACTTATGTGGACTGTATACAGTGGGGAGATAAGAGGTGAGGTATACAGCCCACATAAGTCGAGTGTAGCTGCTTACTAAGTTTTTTCATTTCTCAACCTGAAGATGGCAATTGTCATGTGCCGAAACATGTAGTTCTCTATGTAGTAAATTCTAAACATATTTCTACCATCAAATAAAGTTGTGTTAGACAAGTACATACACTCCAATCTAGACCTAGACGGACGTGTGAGAATAGTATTAAAATGTATTTCAGAATAGTGAAGAGTGCCATGTTGGCTGGCTCATTCTAGCTAAATAACTGGGTCTATTGGCTGACTGTTGTCAACAGCTGTTCTATTTCGTAAACACGCGTGCACTTTTTTTCTCAAGGACTTTGCCCAGTGGACTGAGTGAAGCTCTTTAGGTGGAAGATGCCAGTCGAACGCGAAAAGCTACTGCCCTGTCATACAAATGGCTCAATTAGACGATACACAAAAGATCCTCCAAGTATTAGATTTCCCAGAATAACAGACAGCTTTCTTCTGAATGTAAAACGTTCATTCTGTCTGTTAATGTATTTATGCCTCTTATTTTTCTTTCCTTCTCCTCCGATTTCTTCCTCGGTCGTTATATATTATATTACATTCCATCGCTGCATATTATGCAAATATCATCGTTACTGTCCTGGCAAGATTGTTATAACTATACAATTATTATTCTGAAGGCAACAGTATGAGTCGTAAAATACACGATTGAGAACACCATTGGGTTGTGTGACATTTCTAATCCTTAATTTGTCACGAATATGATATTCAGTGTGATAGATATAGTGGTCGTGAAGTCTAAGGTGTGGCTCCACGGCCACTCGCTTGCTGGGATCATGGGTTCGAATCCCGCAGGAGGCATAGATGTCTGTCTCTTGTGAGGTTTGTAGGTTGTCAGTATATGTCTCTGAGAAGGACCGATCACCCGTCCAGAGGCGTCCTACCGAGTGTGGTTCGTCTGAGTGTGATCGAGGACCCTCATAGAGGTGGCCTAGGCGACCAGGGACTGTCGAGTAATGAGAAACAATAAAGGTATATTTACTCTGAAATGCGGTTGAGTAAGATAAATAAATATATATATAACAGACAGGTATATGGATACGGCTTAAACGTACACTTGGCAACAGCAGAAAGTAAGGCCATAGTTTCCAATACTCAAGCTGTACAGACGTGTCTTGGTCTGTCTCAAACTGCTGGTTAGAAATAAACGTTTTAAAGAAGTAAAAATATTTCGTAATGTGAAGTTGCATACAAGAATATTGGAGTAGTTTGGGCATATGAGTTTATATGTCCCTGCCCTGTGGTGCAATACAATGTATAACAAAGTGGCACAAATTCCTTGCCACCTCTCGCTATTTTTTAGCTAAATAATTTCAGGCACTTTTTTTTATATAAAAATGAGCGTTATGTCACTTGAAGAGCACCGAGCAGAAAGCCCCTGATGACAATGTATTTCTCAGGACTCTCTACAATTCTGGGTACTCAGTACGAAAATTTCTTCATGTCAGTCTTGAGGCGCCAAAAATTTGAAAGTGATTATTAAATATTTGGAAAATTTTTTGACCCCCCTCTTTGGCAGTAAACTTCTACCAGTAACAGAGCCGTGTTCAGAATAAGTCAGTTGCAGGCTACCGGGAAGGCGCCTCCTGTCTGTTTTGTTGGATTAGGTAAATTTGATTAAGTCTAAAGGAAATTTCTCACTTTATTGTGTAACTTCAATTAAAGAGATTACTGAGCAGTCTAGAATTCTAAATTTGAATATTCCGCTTTAGTATTGGCTGCAGATATTGCTTGTGCTACTCGTTAAAATTCACAAGATGCATTTTATACTTCTTATTCACTTCGATAACAGGGTAGTGTTAGCGCATTAACACGACACCGTCACGTGGTATGAGTTGTATTTGATTTGAACTTAATACAGACTTTTGAAGAAGCAATTCCTGAGAAATGAAGCTTCTGCTTTGATGACTAATACTTGCTTGGGTGTTTTTACCTTTTGCGCATGTTGTAAAATTCTAATATATATCGTGTGTATTGTTGCTAGTTTTAAGTTTCCTTATGTGTAATTGCTGTTGTTTGGCCGTGTGTATTGTTGTAGTCATCTTATGTGTATTTGTTGTACTGTATGTGAATTGCTGTTTTTAATTTAGATGCCGGACTGCTGGCTAGAAGTCAGAATTCGGAAGGTCTTGCGACCGGCCACCTCGACACAGGTTTTTCTTGGTTTCCCTGTGTCTATAAGCAAATGCTGAGATGGTACCCAAGATTCCAAGTTGCCACTACATGCTTCTCATGTAGCCCTCCCGACTTAAAACTAGTAGTGACCAATTTCATGTTTTGTTTACATGTAAAATAACCACTGCCACCGGGTAACAACCCAATTGCAGTAAATAAATATATTATTATTATTAAACTTCAAAACCTAAAGGTGAATAAAATTAATTACCCTGAAACTCTTCCTTATGACAAGACTATTTTAAGTATTGAAACACCATTAACTTCGACGTTTCGAGAGTCTACTGTACTCTTATATTAAGGAGATATATTGCTTTGATACTGTGGTGTAGCATGATCTTGTGAATAGCGTGCTAGTCTATACTTCCAATGGTCTCGCATTCGACATCGAAAGCAACTACTAACTTTAAACTAACAACAAGTCAGGCAATGTACGTATCAGTAACATTGAGGCACGTTCGTGCAACCATTGTTGCTGTGGAAAAGCAGTAAGCATTACGTATTCTGAGTGTGTGTTTTTAACTTCAGATATTCGGCATGCAATGCGCATGCGCCATATTGTCATCTGTGGCATATTCGGCTCTACCATATTTTTCCACATTATCTCACAAACGGCACGATTTTCGGAAAGGAGTTAATGAATATACAATATGTTTTTTGATTTTCACTACAACGTTTTTCTGAAACATTCCTTATTCTAGGAATAAATGAGCGAGATATGATCAAACATGTATATTAGACTTAAAGTAAAGTTTCCATTACTTTTTTCAGATTTTAATGAGAATTGAATGTTTGGGAAAAAATTTTTGAAAAATTCTGAAATATCAATTTCATTAGAATCGGGCCAGTGGGAGCCTAGTAGTTCCATGCGGACCGACGGACAGAGAGAGACAGACAGACACACAGACATGACAAAGCTAATAGTCGCTTTTCGCAATGTTGCGAAGTTACCTGAAAAAAAGATTTTTTTTCTTCAGCTTAATGATAACCGATTTTATTGAAGAAGGAATAGAACAAATGCTGGAAGTGTCTTGCACGGTACTCATATCCGTAACTAATATTAACTGTATCGTACATATAAAAATAATTTACTTCACGCAACTTGAAATAACATGAGTGTTATTGATAATATGTGTGTCTTTAGTCGCTTTTGCAGATTGCGAGAAGCGACAATTAGCTTCGTCATGTCTGTCCGTCTGTCCATCCATACGGAACACTTCGGTTTCCACTGAATGGATTTTCATGAAATTTGTTATTTCGGTATTTTTCGATAATCTGTTGAGGAAATTCATGTGTTATGAAAATCTGACAGGAATAACGGGTACTTCTTTCGGAGATCAATTAACACTTTTGATCATATCTCTCTCATTTCTTCTGAGACGGAGAAATATTTTAGACCACAGTTGTAGGGAAAATAAAAACACATGTTTAAGTTCAATAACGTTTTTTGAATAGTGTCGTTTGTGGGATAATGTGGAAAAATATTGTAGAGTCGAACAGGCCACAGATGACAATATGACGCATGCGCATTGCGTGATGGATAGCTAACGCTACAAACACACACACACACACACACACATGTTATACAATAGGACACTTAATGCTTTTCCACTGCAAAATTGGTTGCACGAACGAGCCTCATTTTTACCTATACGTATATTGCCTGTCCTGTTGTAACTTAACATTTTTATCTCAGTATTTAACCAAATTGATACACAAAATTTGTTTCATAATAAGTTTTATTTCATGCCTCTATATGTTTCGAGCACATGTGCTCATCATCATGAGGTCAAAATTGCATTACACAGCCTCTGCTATCATCACATCTATAGGTGGCCGTCTCGTGCACGAGTTGTGTTGTGTAATGCAATGTTGACCTCATGATGATGAGCACTTGTGCTCGAAACATGTAGAGGCATGAAATAGAACTTATTGTGAAACAAATTTTGTGCATCAAGTTGGTTAAATACTGATATAAATATACTGAGATAGACGGTCAGCAAAACGTCAAAATTTAACATTTTAAATCCAGCAAAAGAGTTGCAGTCTGAGAGATAAGGAATTTAAGTTACCCTTGCGACAACCTTACGTGTACAGTGTCCTCTTTGTACCGGTTAAATGTTCTGAAAATCCTCATTTTTCGAAAGATGAATGAAGATCGTGGAAACATGCAGTCCGAAAGAATGTTCGGGTTTGCCTAGATACGTAGTTGCTGAAATGGGTAAGATAGGCGGATTGAGATTTTAGAGAAGAAAAGAATAATAATGCATGTATAATTTAAATTCATCGTCATCATCATCATCATCATCCGTCACGAGTCAGACCTTGATAGACCTGCTTCGCCCTTGCCTAATAGTCTCTTCAAAGGTCCTCCAAGTTGTCTTCGCCCGTTTTGTCTTTATGCAAATTTCTGTTCAAATATGTTACATTTGTTATACGCTAATATCCATTGTGCCTCAACAGTCATTCTGTGTCTTGGCAGTCATCGGTGCATAGTATGGGCTCGAGATTTATTCCACCTACCTGTGGACTGCGATTTATTGACTTCCGTCTCAAAACTGAAAGTGATAAGAAATATACTCGCAGAATTTTAAGCTATTTATTCTGTCAGTTGTCTTTGTTGTGTGACTGAAAACTCCATCAGAATAACGTGATGCTTTTTAGTAAGTTTTTTTTTTATATAATCTGTAACGCCGATGTTGACTGAGTTTTGTATTTTTCGGTAGGAGGTAGGAATTGTGGTAGAAATTATATGGCCCTGGTGGCGTAAGAATTAGTCAAACGGTATTCAGGGCAACTTAATCGACAACTTGGTCCTGCAAATAAGTTCATTTGAGGTTCGGTTGTGTATGGGCCAAACTTTATTTTACTACCGAAATTTCCTGCCAGTTGACAGTGTAATGAGAGTGCAGTTTGTCAGAAATTGGTGCAGTGCGGTCAGAAGTGATCGGATGGGCATCCTCGGTGATAGTCGCACCGGTCAGTTCAGGACGTCACGACGGGTTTGAATGTAGCGCAATTGAAGGATGTGATTGGGATGGTGGGGGTGGGAGGGGGGGAACCGACGAGTCAAATTTCGACATTTGCAATGCCTTGAACGTATCCATCAGAACGGTACCAAACATTGTCCATGAAGAACTGTAATACTTCAAAATTTGCGCAGAAAGAGTATCAAGTTAGTCGAAGGAAAAACACAAAAATCTAAATTTTGTAATCGCTCGTCTATACTCGACGTTTCAAATAACTAGGCTACGCGTTATTGGAATCCACAGTGACAGGCGATGAGACATTGGTGTCCCATTTTTATCTTCAACAAAAAAATCTTGGCTGCAGTGTTCAAAAACTTTAAAACATGTCTTTCAGCAAGAAAGTTTGTATCGTTTTTATTCCGAGACGCAGAAGAAGCCGTCCACGATGAACACGTGCTTCGGGGCACAGCAATAAATGCAAACGGCTGCTTGCGACAATGCTGCCAAGACTGCTTGGTGCCAGTCGTTGGTAGAGACCTGGGCTACTGTTGGGAGGTATGATCCCGCAGGACGACAGTGGTCCCCCCCCATATAATACACGTAGGACACAAGGGTAGTTGCATTCGTTCCAACGGGAACTTCTGGACCATCTGCCTAACAGTCTTGACTTCGCCCCACTGGACTAAAATGTGTTTGGGCCTCTGAAGTACCACTGCGAAAGTTGCCGAATTAGCAATAATTTAGAAGTGTAAATGGCTTTTCATGATTGGTTACAAATGGTACAGATAGATTTCTACTGAGACGGAATTTTAACTCGTTTCATGGTTAGGATAAATAAATCAGTGTGTTGGAGGACCATGCTGAAAATATTATTCACTGGGAAGCATAAGCTATTTAATGTTTTACTGATTTATCTTTAATTTTTACGGCGGTAAGAAATCTTATGATCGGTCCCAGTGGCCGCGCGGTCTAATGCGTGGGTCTGCGGCCGCTCGCTTGCTGGGATTGTGGGTTCGAAGCCAGTTGCGGGCGTGAATGCCTGTCTTTAGTGACTGTTGTGTATTGTCAGTTAGAGGTCTCTGCGTTGGGCTGGTCACTCGTCCGGAATAGTCCTACTGAGTGTGGTGTGTCTGAGAGTGGTTGTGGATCCTGGACATTGAGGCCTTGGTTCGTTAGGGCTGTTGCGTCATGATAAGAAAAGGAAATCTTAACGTGTTTAACAAGTTTCGTATACAAAAATTCAATTTCTGCATGCAAAAGAAGGCAATGCACTTTTGTTATAAACCAAATAGTTAATTCAGCTTAAAGAAATTGTCTTCTCTTATTCCGAGAATTTTACAGCAAAATGAAGTTTTGTTGTATGCTGAGGGAGGTGTTGTGTGTGTGTGTGTGTGTGTGTTTGTGTGTGTGTGTGTGTGTGCGGGTGTGTGCGTGTGT
>Ga0136643_10004756_pt1 | contig 18894 bp, 15 predicted proteins | sample TergutLab28metaG_FD_96883 | JGI IMG/M metagenome (GOLD analysis project Ga0136643, IMG submission 96883) | Labiotermes labralis P1 segment gut microbial communities from Petit-Saut dam, French Guiana - Lab288 P1 (version 3) (version 3) | ecosystem: Host-associated > Arthropoda: Insects >...
ATATATATATATATATATATATATGTGTGTGTGTGTGTGTGTGTGTTATTACAAAAGCCAGTGTTTTAGTTAGACTAATAATTTTCTTTGTATTCGTCCTATACATGAGGTAGAACGGGAAGGGTCTGCAACTGTCAAATAGGTGAAATAGAGTGACATGCCAACTTAAAGCAACAATGTAATTTATTTATGTATCCTTTAGCTCGACATGTTTCGGGTGCATACGCCCATCATCAGGAGCACTAGATGTTAAGTTGCAGCATATGGTTTTCTGCACAGAGTTTGTAGATTGGTGGTGGTCCCGAGAGCCGTTGTGTAGGTCGTGTGTACGGTGCGGATGGTGCCGTGCATCTACAACTGGGTGCAGAAAACCATATGCTGCAACTTAACATCTAGTGCTCCTGATGATGGGCGTATGCGCCCAAAACATGTCAAGCTAAAGATACATCAATAAATTACCTAGTTGCAACAAGTTGGCGTTTCACATTATTTCATGATGAAGATGCACAGTCAACACAACCCTCAAACTGCCAAATAGCTATTTACAGATTTTAAGAGAGTCGTCCAGTTTGTAAGGAAGCGCTGTACAACATTCTCACTGAGATTAGTGCAAACCTGTAACTAGCTCACCCAATTAAAATATCCAATCATAAATAATTCTGATTGTGATATATTGCAAGAAGCTTGACTATATTTTGGACACCGTACATCATTCCAATTTTTGAAGAAAATGGTTAGAAAACTGAGAACGATTTTGTCTCCAGGTGGAAGAGTGAGGAAGCGAACCTAAACTGGACCATTGACAGAGATCAGCTTTACGAAGAGTAGGATCAATCTGTTTTGTCTTCTATCTGAAGAAGAAAGCAGACTCCGTTTTCAAAATGATGTTAAAAATTCAAACGTAGGGCAGTGTTCCTAACAATACTCGTGCCAATTAATTAAAACGTGTATAAATGAAAGAGAAATAAAAATCCGCTAAGGTAAAACCTTGTATAACAAATTTCACTCTCAGAACCATCTGAAAAAAAAATAAAATGATTTATGCCACTAATTTTAACTCTGCCTTAGCATACGCCATTGGAAATAAATAAGGATACTTAACTGAACAGAAATTAAGTCATATTCCGAAAATATGCCTTCTCTTCACATTTATCCTATTTGTGCTACCTTCCTAGTCCACGTAATCATCCTTTTTATTATCAACCCAACAGAGCTGTAATTTTGGAAGCCACATGACCGAATACTCAATACAGAGGCTTCCCCGTCCCCATTTTACCCTATGACCTATTCCGTAGATCAATTCCTTATTCTCAGAAATCCTCACTCAACATTCTTCCTCTGAACTGCATCCATCTTCCCCAGACTCCCGTTAGGCACAAATATTCTCGTCAGTAACTGTTTTCATACACTCTGACAGACGTATTAACACCCAGATCAAATTTGGTTTCGGTATGAAGAATTAAATGCGGTTAAGTAAGAACAAGCAAGGGTATCACAGCGCTTCACCGAATCTTGACCCTTATGATCAGGTTAGAAAAATAAAGTTTGGAAGCGCACAGGAATCTGTCTGTTTTGAGTTAAGGGGAATTTGGGCGCATGAGTTCAGGCGTTATTTATAAATCCATCACTTTGAAACTAAAAATAGCGAGCACGCGGCAAGTCAGCCGTCAGCAATCGCATCATGGCATTATTCTCTGGCGCTGTGCTTCCAATTTGAATTCAATATTTACTGTGCATAACGAAAAGTGTTCAGTCTGCAATTATGTACATGTTAATCGAATACATTTCGAGATCTGACACGTTCTAAAAGCGTTGTTGCTAATATTCAGCTCTTCGTGATGTGACGCCGTGTCGACGTTTAAACTGTTATCCACATCAGAAAACATATACCAGTCCAAACGGCGTAAAATCACAGAAGAATATTATTTTTTAAATGTTTCTACTTCCAATGAGTTCTCTTCTTAAATTACACGTTTGTCAGAAGTGCCTGTTTTTGGTAGAGGCCTAAAACGTTTAAAACTACCTTACGTCGTTGTCATTACGTATGTCATGCTTGTAGACATATTTTGGGGAGCTGGTATTCCAGTGTGTACGTGGTATCCACTTACGATATTTTCTTACGTACTATAATGCAGTCATTTTCAGCAGACGATGGCGAGTCCAGATTAATTCACACATCACATTGTGTTTTGTATACCTTAGTTCCACCGCTTATCTAAAATACAGGGGCGCTGATAAGTCCTTAGCCCGACCAAGAAGGAAACAAGCAAATGTTTCTGTCAGAATGGCGTGAATTTCCTTCAGCGCCTTGCCTTGCAGAAAAAAAAAACTTGGCGACAGCTCGCGGCTCCATGTTGTTGAAATCGCGCGCGCCTCTGACGTGCTTCCGAGCTTCTTTCCTTTCTGGTCGGGCTAAGGATTATCAGTATCCCGGTAGCATCATTAACTCCTGGGTTGAAAGTGTTATGACAAACTAAACAAAACCTACAAATGTGAGTGATCGTCCAGCGGAATGCTAAGAGAAATTTAGCTGTAATTTTGCGAAACAAAAGTTTGGAACAAAGTTTCTCACTGAGCCATAGCCAGCTTTCCAAGAGTTGTGTGTTTAACCAAATTTTACTAATTAAAAATTCCAATGAATTATTAGCTCGTAACAGGGTTTCGCGTTCGTCATAGATCGTAAAATATTCAACAATGTTGTACATTTAAATCAACTGTAAACTTCACAACCTTAACATATATGTGGAAATAGAAAAATGGATACTTGCCACGGGCAAAACCAAAATTGATGGAATTTTGTGGTGTTTATTTTGGGTGATATCATTTATTTTACTCATTGAGTGTTGTTATAATGTACCTAGACAAACACACACACCACACACACACACCCCACACACATACACACACAAACACACCCCACACATACACACACCATACACACAAACATACACTACATTAACTTTCGTAAGGTTTTACACACCTTTCGGAACGCAACTTCGTTTATTAGAAATAATCTTAAATTTTGAGACGGAAGCTAATAGGCTTACTGTGACAAGATAAGCAGTCATATATAGGTATAACGCAATATTTACTGTAATTTAACTTCGCCTTTCTTTATATAGTCTTCCTCAACAGTTCTGCTAGCACAACGGTCAGAAACAAAGAAAAACCATTCCCCTTTCTCCCTTTACTTCTTATATAACTTTATCAACTTGAGGGTGTCACCATATTTTTTGGCTGCGTCTCGCCCTATTTTCTCCACTTCTTACATTCTGCACAGAGGGAAATGAGAAAGAGAGATACAGTAAATAAGAGTATACGGGAAAGAGACAACACGATTCCCCTGACAGCTAGGCCGCCTTCATATCTCTGAGACGAACTCCAGCATCTTCTAATCCTGGTTTATGAGACTGGGTGTGATACTAAATCTTACTTTATAGTGTTGCTGTAGTAGTGTAGGAGAGGAAGCTGGAACGTGTGTTACACTAGTGACCAAAAGGCTTAATGCTCTGTCACAACTACGAAATGAGTGTGTGCGGGGTGTTGGGACAGTAATATGAGTAGTGGCGAGAGAAAAGTCCAGGTTCAGCAAGACGTCAAATGATACCTTGGGATATACCCCTTCTTACTGAGATCTGATCTTCAGTCAAAATGTTCTTAACGATAGGCAGAAGCCTCGTATAGAACCCGCTCTCCATCTAACATCAAAGATAAAGTTAGAAAACATAAAACTCTGGCGCGGTTTCGCCTTTAAATATGCTAAATATTCAGTTTATCAACACTAAATTTCAATGCCCTCCCACAAACAAAAAATGTAAAAGAAACGGAGCGAACAGACAGACAGGCGCAGGGATGTAGGGTCAAAAGGCTTTCGTGCCTCACTCTGGAAAAAGAACCTCACAAATGATTCCTTTCTATGGCTAATGAAATGGAGAATTTAATGGCATTAATCTTTTTTCATGCTTTGAGACACAGCGCTATCAGAATATTCTCATACAGGATTGTACAAAATATTAGACGCCCGGTCGCTATGACGAATAATTCTGCCAGAGGCGCCTAATAGTTGTGAATTTATAAGCACATAATTGTTTCATATCACTTTCCCGGAGCCCTGGATCCTTAATGTGCGTGATTTTAGGCTCCACCGCGCATCAGATGAGAAACGCGCTCTTCTGGGTTATTACCCAACGAGTAGTGGTAACTTCTTACCACCGTTTCCGGACAACCTATCGGTCCCAACGCGACTCTTCAAAATGGGACCGATAGGTTGTCCTGAAACGTCGGTAGTAAATTACCACTACTCGCTGCGTAATAATCCAGAACAGGACTGTTCCCACCTAACCTTGTGGTGGTTCCCAGATTTTGAAAAATTAGCGAACTCTCGCAGCGGACAATTTAAAATCAGCATACTCGTACTTAATCTTCGGTTCCTCCGAATTAAGACATTTCATTTTGTACAAATGCGTGTCGCCGAGTGAGAGAATAATTATTGACTAATAAATAATTTGAATGGATACAGAAGAAAGTTATCCCGCATTACATGATGTATTCGTTCTAACCCGGAAGGGCTTGGTCTATTTACGATACAGCTAGAAAGTTCTCAGTTTAGTCATGATGTGGCCAAGACCTGAACCTGGCTTCTCCCCGAACAAAAGTCAAAAGTTAATAAATAAAAACCGTTAACTAATTATGCGAAAACAGTACGAGATATCTAACTTTAAAAATGAGTCACAAGTCCTACCACTACAGCCAAAATTCTCGATGGGTCGCGTCTACACAAATGCAGAGGCGAAAAATCTGAAATTTTATTTATATATGTTAAATTTTCTGACCCCCAAAAGGCGATTAACTTGCTGATAGAGCAATTAACGTAAGGGGTCAACGTCACGAATGGACTTGCTATATTTGAATAGTCCTACGGAATTAAACATAAAAATGACAAAGTATTTCATACAATGAACATTTTGCCACTTAATAATGGACCGTAAACAACACCCAACTAAAATCCAGAATACGTCTTCTTCAGCCTTCTACGCCTACCCTAAGAAAAAAGCCATTCTATGTCTGACAACATAATTCAGTCACAAACAGCAGCACACCTGAATAAAAATGATAGCGTGGGATGAAGAAATTGAACTATAAGAATTATCATAATATTTACGTACTCTAAATAAGAGGATTTAAAGTGGTGAACAATGTACAGTACAGTTTGTAACAAACAGATGTGTATCCTTCAGGTATTTTCTTATAACCAAGTTGAGTACGTGCCAGTCGCTACCTGAAAACTGTACATGAAGGTGTCAGCCATCTGACTGATACACTTGTTAAGCGTTGAACGTCTGTGATTATACTCGGAATTTTAGAATATTTTCAGATAGGTGAATAAAAAAAATATAGCATTTATTCAAATATTTCGAAAAGGCTTTAAGCATAAATTATTTACTAATGAAAATGGATACACGTTTACGTTTACGCAACACTTATTTTGCAGACATAATTCTGTATATGGACAACACATTACAGCCAAAAAAATCGTCAGCACATCATCAGTTCTCAGAACTGCATATATATATAGAATGTAATAATTGAAGGCTCAGGATCCTAAACGTTTTCGGCCAAAACTTGTTTATGTGCAATATCACAAAGTTTTTGTGGCAAGGTGTAACTAATCTGAATATGTAGTACACAGTACAACGGGAGACTCTACATGAAAGTTATGCTTTAACAAATTACGCTCGATATTAAAGCAGTAAGGACACGAATAAGGCCAAAAGTTATCGGCAACGAATGGCTTTATGTCAGAGAAGTTTTCATATCTCTTATGCAAGGCATTATTTCGACTAAACTAACAGAGCAAAATAAATTTAAGTATTTTTTATGCAAACGCGGGAGAGATATTTATATTCAAACAAACGCAAATGTCAGAATCTTTAATCAGGCTCTTCAGATACTACTGAGCTCTAACGGATGTCCGATTTTTCCGCTCCGGTACAAAATTTGGGGACAATCCGCCAAGTGCGGCAATGTTAGCCTTGAATTAAAATGCCCCTTAAAAATCATGTTCCTCTTCGCTGTTAAAGCGAGATAAATAGCACTAATATTAGCACTTATTTTATGGTGTGTCATACGTAAAACTTGCATGCATCCACAAAGAGTCTTGGGTATAAAATTTTAATAACTTCTCATACATGTTACTATTTATCGATATTCTCTTTGGCCTGTGCAATTTATTATTACTATGATGACTATTAGTATTATCATCTTCATCGCTCTTATTACTGTTTGGATTTGTGAAGCCGTTCTGTTGGTACGAAGGTTCTAATCTCTTTTAGAAGAGCCGCCCACACATTCGATTCGCGGCTCTCTGAGTAAAATGCTAACACCGAGAGAATTGCTCGGTAAATGAAGCACGCAAGTGAACCCCCATAGGGACACAGGCAGACTGAACTAATTTATAAGCTAGAACACAGTGGAGGACCGAGATGTACGACTTGCCACAAACGATTACGTCACAGACCGCAAACTCTGGTTCACTTACACCCATTAGGCAATTTTAAAACGACGACAAAGAGACAGAAAAATATACAAAATTTACCATACTAAATAATTAAAGTACTTTTTCACTTAAATGTTAGCCCATACATTGTACCTTCTAACACAAAACACTACTGCTACAGCACTTATAACTGGAAGACGTTATATTTTATTTTCTCCTTCTTTTAATCTGAGATACAGTTGAGACAAATAATTAATCGGAAAACTGTGACGCTTAATACAATTTATATATCACTCAGTCAAATGAAGAGGTTTTTAAAGTTACCTGCTTTATTTTGAAAAGTAGTCAACCCTCCAATTTGTTACATCTCTCCACGTTTCATATTATACGTTATGATTCCTCAAGTATCCAAAGCTCTACAAAGGTACACTATGCATTTTAACATTAGTTTCCCCAACATGTTAAACACACTTCTCCATTCCAATAGCATATAGTTCGATGGTCTTTATGGAAAATATCTTTGTCTATCCTCAAGATGTAATTACAACCATGAATAAACCACATGGAAAAATGTTCTGAACATAATGCGACATCGTCAGAAACCAAAAGATCCAAATCGGGTTGGTTAGTTGGTTGCTTGACCACTTGGTTGGATGCTTGGTTGCTTGGTCTGTTGGTAGATTGGTTGGTTACTTCCACTCCCTTCAATTCTACCTAGTGTTTTGTGCAGAAGACGCGGCTCTCTTAGGACACGTCCTGCAGACCGACGATGCCCGTCATTTACCTCGACCATCGTCCCACCAGGAATTAACAATGGCCTCGCAAATGAAAGATTACAAACAGCACGTCGAACAGCTCCACTCTAGCCTTGTTGAGACCATGAGATGCAGACACAGGCCCAGAGCCATGGCAGTGTGTAGACAATGAACGGTATATCGGGGTGATGCTTTATGATAATCAACTGATCCGATCAGCTCATATGAGCCAGGGTGAAAAGATAAGGAGTATGAAAGACTGGGACATACCTAGCAGTCTATTACAAGACTGAAGCGGCATTTCGACGCATTTTATCTGCTCTAAGAAGGATTACGACCTATGTTATGTGGAGAAACGGCAGCTGCCTGCCTTCCTGCCTGCCCGCCCGCCCGCCCGCCTTGAGTCTAAAGTTGCACAACACAAGACACACATAGCCAGGCGCACTCTCAGTACTGTACGACTTACACAATATGACATGATGCCACAACACTAAATTAATATAAGACAACCAATCAGTGAGTGTATTTTAAAAATGTGACTTTAATATAAGATAATCAATCCGTGAGCGTATTTTAAAATTGTGACTTTAGCGTAGCTCCCTGAAGTTGATCTTAGGATCGAAACATGTTGGAGCGATTTTAAATGTTTTAATGTAAAAAAAATTTATATACGTGCATTAGTTGGTGTGCTAATTAAATGACTGTACGAAATGCACGGTGCAACGATGAAGATAAAAATATGTTTTGTTTGGGTCTTACCATTGAGACCCAGTACTGCTTGAACGTTAAGTTATGGATAAGGAAGCACAATAATGTATCGCAACACAGCATAAAAGCTTACTTACCCCTGGCAAGGTGTGCTTCTCATGCAGAGCGTTTTGAGCGTTGACAGCGCTGTCCCGACTGTAGTACGTAAGGAATGCACAGCCTGCAACACAGACAGACACACATGTGTGTTCTGAATGACGACGAAAGAACTCAGATCTAATTTAATGTGCATTACAGATCACAGCGTTTTATTACACGTGACACTACATGCAATGAATTTCGAGTTGAATTCAGTGTCATGAACGCAGCTTTAAATTTCTCTTGCATGGCAATCCTTGTCAGTACTTCGTTGTATGATCTGTTAATATAATATTCATAAGCGGAGTTCACATGTCAAGTGACAAATATAAATACGCCGGGAAAGAGAAGACACGGGTATCGCATTAGCAGATACAGCATACAGAGCTCTTGGGTCGACAGATTTTAGGTCTGATGCCACTTCAACTTGATCAGCATATTACAAGACACGTTCTGTATTTATCACATTAGTTCATTTGTACACCTCCCGCACACACTTCGCTAGGAATGTCACACGTCCAAAACAAGACGTCAAATGTTAAGTGACTAATGTAAACCCGGAGTGCAAGAAGTAGCCACCGTAACACTCAAAATTATTTATAGATTCTCTTCATATAACGCCATCTGCGTGAATTACGTTTCTGACGGTTTGAGTCACATCCGGACTTTCACGGTGACGTCATTCGCATGTTGTCCGTGCAGAATGTTTTGTGCACGACCACAAAACTGTCACCAATGGCTTCTAGGGTTAAGACGGAGATTGGTTGTAGTGACTACACAACCCGTTTTAAGTTAGGACTGGGCTTCCATGGTTATGTTGGGTTGGGAGAGGTGACAGGCAGTGGATTAGCGCGTTAATATTATTTTGCCCCGCCGTATGAAGGACCCAGTCTAGTACAGGCTTAACCACACAAAACATAGATTTATGTACTTGAGGGCGCTGAGAATATCTGGAACCAAGAAAGAGGTTATAGGAAGATGATCATAAAAGTAACATACAAAGCCAAACTTAAATTATACGCTTAACCTAAATAATACGTACACACATGCACCAAAAGAGAATAAGGTATATGACTGTTTACGCAAAAATGTGGATATCTTGTAACAGTTAAAAACAGAACCAGAAAAGTCACTGATAAGTAGTAGCTCAAGGTCTATAGCTTCAATTTGTATTACAGTCTCGACTACTGCAAAAGAAATTTGCCTGGCGCTCATATTACTTAAAACAGTGATGTCAAATTGTAGGGTATTTGCTGTACTGTACAGCAGCGGAAACGAAAGGTTGTCTGTAAGAACTGTAGCCAGAGAGGGTAACCTTTAGGCTTGCTACTGTGGTTTAAAACGGGTATTTGCCTGACGTTCCGACACTGATAAAATCAGGAAGGATAGGCCTAACACTGCCGATTCATGTAGGACCTAAGGGAAACAAGATGGCGACCACATAATATTGTATGTGAAATGTAGGTGGACACAAAGTATTAATGTTAAAGTAGGTGTCCAAACAACAGCGGGTGGAGCTGTAACTCCATTCATGTGGCTCAGGGTACAGAACTGGCAGGCTACTACGAACAGGAAAATAAAAGCTCGAGTTCCAAAACGGCGAGAAGTTTCCTGACGAACTGAAGTACTACCGACTTCTCGAGAAGGGCGGACTTCCTTCGAGTTATGTACAAACACCACGTGACTAACGAGTGACGTGACTGATGGAAATTCATAAAAGGTAAGAAGCGTCACGTGACAGTATTGATCGCACTGTTTGAATGTAATGTGGTTGTGCTCTGGATTTATATTTTCCAGAAAACACAGTTCATGACATATATCGTGTAGCTTTGAAAATATTAAATATCAGAAGTGATGGAAATTATTATTATTATTATTTTTTTTTATTTTTATTTTTATCACCTTTCAATAGAGTACTTGTACCTGAATACTTGAAACAAACCATACTTCTAAGGTATGTAATATTGCAGCTATTATGTGGTTACCACATACGGTACAATTAATGTCATTTAACATGATAAGCGTTTTGTATTGTTACATTAGCACTCTAAGTACAAGCGCAGTACCCAATATGGCTGTTTTCTGCAGTTCCTTGATGTCGTGCCTTCCAAGTGTGTTTATCGTATATTATATGCATAATTTGGACCCGTTGCCCTTATTATTACTGGTATAATTCAGTTATTGTTATTATTATTATTATTATATTTTTTCCCAACATAAGAGAGCGGATACAAGAATGGGCATGTCTGTACATCCATCCTTCCGGCAGGATGTCTCTCGACATGTCCGTAAGCTAGATGGGTACTGTTAACGGGAGCCAAACTGAAATTTTTACATTTCGCTTTCTTACAGTAGGCAATAACCACATCTCAGAGCCACGAAAACGTCAGTTACGTAAACACTAGTAACCACGGTAACCCCAACAAAGAAATTACAAGAGTAGAGAATGCAAGCACGAGCTGTAAGAAATGTACAGAGAATCAATACAAATTTATTTTAAGTCAGTAGAATAGAACAGATAGCTCCTACAGTCTACATATCTTGTCGAAAGATAAATAATATTACTTCCAAATAAATAAATAAATAAATATATATATATATATATATATTTACTAACTACACTAAAACCTTCAGCTCTTTACAAGGCAGCTATGTAGAAATTAAACTGAAAGTTGCACATAAAGTTATGAATGTGATTGTCAAAAATAATGAGAATAGGAGAATTAAGAATAACTAAACGTAATAAATGCGCGTGAAGACTGTGTGCACTGCTGTACAAGGAGTGTACCTTACCAACAGCAGCAAGAACAACGACGACGACGGCGAAGACAAAGACAAAGAAACGACAACGACAAAGCAATGGCAACAACAAATATTCACATACACTCAAAATCATGTGATTTTGTTAAGGACAACCTGACATGTTGGTATATAATATGATCAGACCACACGAATTCAACATTATGTAACATAAACCTAAGGTAATGTTTCGTACTACTCCATACAGTGCAGATAAGACACGTGACTAGCTGATGTCATGCGAGTGTAACTTCAGTACGCGCAATTGATTATGGAGAGGTGCGTAGGAACCGCACAAAAGATCAGCAGTTTGTAACTCTGCTGCGGACGCTGGAGTGGTGGCATTAGCCTGGCAGCTAGTGCAGATACAGCCGTAACATGCAGACAGCTGATCAGCTGGTCAGTCAAGTCCCTGCTTTCACGAAACCCTTCATACAATGTTCACAAGTGCCTGTGACGAATCCTCGACCTAGGCCACAAAAATCTAGCCCACAAAATAACAACTCACTTGCGTATCATCCATCTTTTTATGTTCTCTCATTATTCCGTCATTAAACTTAATTACAATAAAACATGTAAGGCAGTTTCAGTTTTCTGACTTTATATCAAATCTAATGGGGGGTGATATTGGTATATCGATTTTATTTCATATATTCTCACGATTTTCAAGTGAATAATTTTGGTATTTGAGAAGACTATGAAACTGACAGAACCCGACGACATTTTGGACACTCCACTAGTGACGCTTCTGCACATTCACACAGAGTATGATTGTGGCAAGCAAAGTGAAGGAGTATGGCTTCTACTTCCGGTCCCTGGAGGTCGTCCATCTTTGTCCCGCCACAAAACGACTTCATTTCCGGAACCGCAGGGTGCAGCAGCGACGCTAATGAGCCCGTAGAAGGGAGAGACCCCGGACTGTCTTTCCTTTCTTTCATACATTACGCAGTAGGCCTAGGCCTATTTGTAACACACACTGACGTAACTGCCTCATCCTCCGAAGTGCCGAGGTTCGACACGGCTATTGTCCTTGATACTCTGTACTTCCTTGGAGGTTAACGCTCGATTTCAAACTACGGTCTTTTATTCCGCGAATCGCAGGTAAAGTGATATTACGCAGCAGTTGAAAGTGATATTGACAGTACATGCAATATTCATTAAATCGATATTTAAAATAAGCGAATGTGATTAGCGCGGCCCCAGAAGTTCGCATGATCGGATGGTCTTCGGCAGAAGCAGACAAAAGAAGCACGCGTATTACTGTAACGGCATACATTGGAATCTACAAACTATCCATCAGTTAGACCTATTCTGCAGATTCTGAATTGCCACAGAATGAAAGTATAAATATTTCAACTTCTGTATGACAAATGCAACAAAATTTAGGGATGTTTCGTGATAATTTTGGAATATCTGGGTTAATTTCCTGAAGTCCGCTAATGGGCTTGTACAAATTCACGCTGACACAGGCTGACCACATGGTGGCAGGAGGAATTCGTGTAAGTGAGCTTGTACCCTGCACTTATAAATTAAATGACAATCAAGAAAACATAAGGAATTGTAGCATAAGAACTATAATTTTACGTTTTGTCCTAGAAATATGTGTGTAAACCTGGAAGTCTCATCTTAGGAAAAGGATGTGACTTCTAATTGGATAAGAACCGCAATCCGAGAAAATCTAGAATGCGGAGAGCAGGCAGTAATTGTAAAATGGATAAAACTGGATGATGTGAAACTTCCCAGTAATAAGATGCAGCAGCAGAAGCTTCAGAGGCGACATCAGCATCAACAGCAGCAGCAGCAGCAGCAATAACAACAACAACAACAACAACAACAACAACCCTACTGGTCATAATCCTATACAATATGACAGCCGCTTAAGTAACAATACAAAATTTCCTTATCTTCTCTAACCCGAAGATGCATTACTGTGTTCATAGCAACCCAGCACTCAGCTCTTTCAGGAGCCCGATAAATACATTCCACATCACTAACCGCCATTTCCTTAACATTTTAATATTATCCTTAAAAATATGCCTGGGAGTCCAAGGGGGTCTTTCTTCACAAATGAAACGGTGTACGCATTTCTCGCCTTCCTTACGCATGACTCATCTCTTCCTCCTTTAATTTATCACACCCGATAATAAATAAAATAAAGAATAAGTGATAATATAATATCAGCGATGAACGTATCACATCACGCACACAATAATTTACAGTAAAAGGTAATGGTCTAGAAACGTACTTCACGAGAATATAATAGTAAATACGTAAGTACATAGCTGATACAAATGTAGTAATAATGTTACGAATATCTGCTTCTGGGGATCTTTGTGTAATGGTTATTGAAATGATTTTAACATTACGTTCTGAGCACGCGGTCAATCAGAACCCTAATTTACACCGTCCATTTAGGGAGCAGCAGTAGGGTTAATTAAAACGAGAATCAGCAAAATGACAAGAGATGAAGAGAGAAATTAAAAATTGTGTCACTTTGTACAGTTCGTGTCATATAGGCTATATGGCGTCGTCCCTTCATCCTGTGCTTACAGCAAACTGCGCCGTTACAGGCCGGCCTAATGCTAGTTGATGAGGCCAAACACGGTTAGTGGAATGATGGATTTGGTCACTTTACTCTCCTGTGATTCGTCGACATCATCAAGGAAATAAATGCCGGTCATATATTGCAGTACGTACGTACGGACGTATGTATGTATTATGTATGCATGTATGTGTTTATGTATTTATGTACGTGTGTATGTGTATTTGTATGTACGTATGTATGTGTGTATGTACTTAATATGTACGTGTGTGTGTGTGTGTGTGTGTGTGTACAAGTGGGTGTGTAAATAGTTACGCGTGTGTGTATGTATGTATAATGTACGTATGCATATATACGCATGTGTGTATCTATTTATTCATTTCTATGTATATACTTACGTACGTACTTGTGTATGGCAAATTACAGTATTCAAGTCGACAAGTTTTATTACCAGTATACTGCCATACTAGTCCAAAAAGCACAGTGCCATAAGATTTAGCTTTTTTACCTTCACATATGTCTTGTTTACATATGAGTTTCTCTAAGCAGCCTATACAGCGTGGGTCTCCAACACTTTTATGGCAAACGGCCACACCCGCTATTGTGGACAACTTCGCGGGCCGCACGTGAAAAACAAAAAGTGGTTTGCCTAGGCGCCGAAATTACTGCGTGATTGTTGTAGCATATATACATGGCCCGGGGCCGCATAATACAACCTGGCAGGCCGCAGGTTGGAGATACATACTACAGAGCTTTCTTGGGTTGCTCTATTCATCAGATCTTATCAAACCAGAATAAGAGTTCTAGCTGCATAACTACATTAATTAAATTACAGGATAACAACGGTTTACTTTGCATAGATAATTCAAGCCTAGGAATCTGCAGTACCAACGAATTATTTCCGTTTTCACATCTATTTATTCTGAATGCTCCTACCTGTTCCCTGTGTCGCTCATTAGCCCGTTGACAATATTAATCATAGCGTTTAGTGCATTTCATATACAGCTGAGTGCTAAAAATATGAAGATTTTTGTTATTAACACCCATTAATATTATAAAAGTATTTTTATTCATTATCCTCCAAAATTCTCCAATTATAAGTTGACTATTCTGACTTAAAGTAAAAGGCTTACTCAGCTGAATCACGTCTGAACTACGTGTTCCCTTCCAAACGTAAGGCCTACTGTCGGGTTAATTACATAATACTACGTGTTTCTTTTCAAAATAGTAGCTCCACTGACGGCTGAGTCACGTAGGTTACTGAATACATTTTCCCACCAAACTAATCACGCTAGTTTTTACAGTTATAAATTCGTTACTGCGTGAGCTTATAGATTCTCACGACAGTGACTGTCTTGCTAAACATCTGGTGTGTTACGCCGTGCAGTCTGGTAGACGTACACTACAGTGTGATTATAAGATTTATATAGAATCGACTTGCGGGATTATGCCGCGAAAAGAAATGTAGACTTGCCTCACTTTCGACAAATATTGCAGTTGCCGTCTTCAGGTCCCGGGGGATCTTCAGTCCTTTGTGCGGCTATATCCGCATGTCGCGAAAGCTTCGGTTCTACGATTAATGTTTATAACCGTGATTAGATTAGCGTGGTTATAGACAGAATAATCGATAGGATGGCTAGGCTATCGGCTGTAAGACAGAAGACTGTGCTTCGATTCCAGTTCGGAGCCATACAATTATCTCTTACCCAAAACGTCCAGATTGGAACTGGAGTCCGCTCAACCCTACTGTCCAAAGAGTAATGGTAGTAGTGCGTCGCACGGCACCATCCGTACCATAAACACGACCTACGCAGCGGCTCGCAGGACCACCACCCATCTACAAAGTGGGTGCAGAAAACCATATGCTGCAACTTAACATCTAGTGCTCCTGATGATGGGCGTATGCGCCCGAAACATGTAGAGCTAAAGGATACATCAATAAATTACTATGTTTCATCAAGTTGGCATTTCACACTATTTCAAAAATGAATAAAAGTGGAAAAAATCAATTGAAAATAATGTAAAAAAAAAACCTCTCTGCAGCCACCAATTTGTTTCTGACTAAAGAGGGAAGTACTGAAAAGGCCCACAACGATGAAATCGAGACCAAGTACATATTGGGATTTAACTGACTGTATCTTAAAGACCCCAACCGATGGCGTGCACGAAGATCGAAAGGTAGATCCAACAACATATCCTAGCAGCAAAGCTTGCAGGATTACAAGTGGCAGGTTGATTTTTAATTTGCAGAATTTAGTTTGTCATTTCAACAGTAGGAGAATAAGTTGGAAAGTTTTTCAGAAATGGAAGGAAGCAGTAATGGCTTATTGTGACGAGTGAAGAGAATCAGTAGCCTAGTCGAGACTCGAATACAGTAAACCCGGGTAAACCCAGAGTTTTCCAGTACAGTCAGTCTCAACGTTTCTTTTCCAAAGAAGCGAAGTCGCTGTGTAAAAAAGTTTCTTTTTTTTATTCAGTGCTGTAATTGCACAGGTCTAATATGCAATGTGACTGGATAATATTTGAAAATATTCTTAAAGAAAATGGGGTACTTATTATCAGTGTGATGGGGGCTCTGAGGTCATTCGTCTGAATGCTAATTTTTCAAGATTCGTAGCAATGTTAAGCAATCGTCTTGATTGTTCGTTATGTGAGAATTAATTGCCAAGAGACTTTTAGGCGCTTAGCAACATTTCGAAAAGCGACTATTAGCTTCGCCATGTCGGTGTCTCTCCGCATGGAAACACTCATCTCTCACTGGAAGGAGTTTCATGAAATTTGATATGAGTATTTTTTTCGAAAACCTGTCAAGAAAATTCACTTTTCATTAAAATCTGACCAGAATAACGGGTACTTTAGCAGCATACAGTATTTTACCATGCATCTATTGAATGTCTAGCTGCTAGACACTCCATACATACTGTATGCTGCGTGTACAGAAGTAACCTCCTGATGATGAACAATTATTTGTTCGAAACATGTAGAAGATGGTTTAATTGGAATAAATGAATGAGAAAAAGTGTGCATCTCGGTCATTCTCGCGTACACGTGTAGTAACTGTCGTTTCGGAAAGCTTGTAGCCTCCGTCTTCAGGATAGCAAGCTTCTACGGAATGTCGGTGACTATACACCAATCTGCACGGCATCACATTCCAGAAGCACTGGGATTTTCATAAAGACTGCTTTGAGAACTTCAAACATCGAAAGACGGAAAATGTTCCTTTAGTGTCTAGTAGGTGAGTAGACAGACATGAACACAGTGGGTGCAGCGGCTTCCGGTGCGGGTACGTATGTATACCTACCTGTACATACGTTCACAAAGCTCTGTTACACACACACACACACACACATATATATATATATATGCATGTATATGTACTCTGTGTATGCATTATGTTTAGACCAAAATTCGCCCTTTTCAGGACCACAAAATCAACACTGAATTACGTCATGCGCTTTGTAACACTGCACAGATCATCATGCATGTACATATACTTGTTCTAAGAAAGCGCGAACTTACGTATCACAGATGTATGCTGCGTGGATGATATCATGCGGCGCCACGTTTCCGAAAACTGTAGACTAAGGTGCCAGACACACGCCACAATACGTGGGAGAGTCACGATGTGAGGGGAAGCCTGTGGACCATTGCAGACGAAAGAGGTAGCAGAAGCGGAATGCACTACCGCACTCTAACCAACACACCCACGCTTTCGACATAGTACTCTAACTAGCATGACCGCATTCGTAACGTGTGAAATTGTTATATATCGTTGGCGGCTCTCTCTCTCTCTCTCTCTCTCTGCAATAGCAACTTTATAGATGGTTTTCGACATATTGTCTTCACTGTGGTCACTTCTGATCAGCAATGTTTGGATCTGATATGCTGCAAATTCCTAGAAGGTGCAGTCCACGAATTTTAATCCCTCTGCCTACAGGACTGGTTCATAGGGCAGATTACCCATACCCGCCATCATTACGATATTGGGCACCGCTTGGCTTTCATTAAATCACACACGCTAACATCTGCTGTGGAGAAGGCCTCTCTGAATTCACTTTCCAAAACAAAACTATGCACTTTGTTCCTCGGCTTTCATTTCGAAATCCTTTTTCCTTAACATGGTTTTCCCAACTGCAATAACTGCCACAAAATAAATTTCAATGCAGTGAATTGTCTATTAAGTCTGGCGAATACTATTTTGACAGACTGTGGTTATTTAAGCATCAAGATGACATGCACTGTGCGGAAACAATTTAAAAATCGCGGGCTAAAGAAGCTATCCACTGGCCGCATACGGCCTCAAGGCCATTGGTTACACGTGCCTGATTTAAACTCATGCATCACACTGTTATCAACAGCCCCGACACGCCTTACTGCCTCTGCTGAAGAGCTAATGGCCACGTGAAAAATTTTACCCCATGCTGGTATGAAAACTGGGGTATGCCGTTAGGGGCGTTATCGTTTGGTGAGATAGGCCTAATATACGACGGAATATCTTGCTGTCAGTACGGTACAGTTCTACGCCCATTAAAGTTCTCACATTTGGCTATTTAATGTGTTATCTAATGAGACTTTCTGTACCGTGAAGAATAATGTAGCAGGCAATATAACTCTTCACCACATATTTTGTTGTAACCAAATGAAGGGGGATGAGAAAGACGGGGAATGTGTCATGTACGTGAAAGATAAGAAATTCATACAGAAATCTGGTCCGAATGACTGCAGTAAAACAAAGCTTGAAGGATCTATGCATAGTTAAGAGGATAATACTAAAACGGATCTTGTAAAAAGCGAGGTTTCATTATGTGGTATGAACTAATTTGGCCCAGGAAACGGTCATGTGGAGGCTTAAAAGTAAGCACGGTAATAAAGCTCCTATTTCCACGGAAGATGGGCATTTCCTTTACTACCTGAGCCACTAGCAGCTTCTCAACAAGAAGCTGGAACTTCATGAAATCAAAAGATTACATAATAAACGTAACCGAGTTCTGCTCAGATGGTACACTTAGGTCTATACCAGGGCTTTCAGCTTGATCAAGTTCAAAAATTTGTACTTCAGTAAGTACAATTTTCATGATCTCGTATACTACAAAATACGGAGATGCCAATAGCAATTCATATAATAACAATGATATACTATCATTAAACACGAATTAACATGCTTATACCATACAACATATAAGGAACTGCGCTACTGTTAAGTTGATATTTACGGAAATGCTTGTTTAATAAAATAATTACGACAAATTTTAATACCAGAAACAGGCATCAGACTTTACTATTTTGTGTTGAAAGTTTACTTTACTATATCTCAGTATTTAACCAACTTGATGCACAAAAGTTTTGTTTTAAATAAGTTTATTTCATGCCTCTACATGTTTCGAGCACATGTGCTCGAAACATGTAGAGGCATGAAATAAAACTTATTGTGAAACAAATTTTGTGCATCAAGTTGG
>Ga0136643_10004759_pt1 | contig 18890 bp, 12 predicted proteins | sample TergutLab28metaG_FD_96883 | JGI IMG/M metagenome (GOLD analysis project Ga0136643, IMG submission 96883) | Labiotermes labralis P1 segment gut microbial communities from Petit-Saut dam, French Guiana - Lab288 P1 (version 3) (version 3) | ecosystem: Host-associated > Arthropoda: Insects >...
AGATGCCCCTAGATAACAAAAAAAAAACAAGTTAAGAAAATTGTTGTGAAACGAGATTTTGGGGGGGGGGGGGGGGGGGGGTTAGGGCGTGATAAAAAGGCAGGGTATAAACCTTGAACACGGACAACGTCCGGAATTCCGACAGTTGTAAATGAGCAGATAATTGGCATACCCAAAAAGCAGAGTTTTTTTTTTTAACGGAACCTAATTTTATGCCATTCACTGGGCAGGATCCAGTTCAAGAAAATTACTGTCATCTGGATGTGACTCCTTGTAGACTTGTAGAGTTTTTCGATGTCGTAGACTAATCTTTTGTGTCCTTAATGATGGTAAATGATCAAATTGCCCGTCGAGCGCCACTAAACACTGAATATTTCGGCTGTCCAGATCAGCCATCATCAGGTAGGGCATGGATACACACAAAGGGTAAAGGTGAGAGGCATCAAATTGGGATTATGTCCCTTAAAGATGGTAGATGAATAAGCCACGCGCAATGTGGACGTGGTAGATATGTGTATAGAGTGTCACGTGGTAAGACTTTGGCTGAACCAACAGGCAAGAGGACATCAAATAAATTTTGTGGAGAGAAAGGGGCCGGAAGTGAAGGAATGTCTGTAGGAACGCTGATGAAAGTTTTAAAACTCAAAATAAGAATTTAAGTTAAAATGGTACGATAACAAAACAGCCTATACAAGAAGGAGGTGATAAGAGAGAGCAAAAGTGACGCGGCTGTGACAAGGGCAGTTGCACGTACACGGAAGTGCCCTAGCGAGCAGGGCGGAGGAGGAGGTTTGCTACGTTACCTCAGAGGGGAGACTGAGGGAAGAAAGGTTTCTGTGACCTGCTAAGACAGAGGCTATGTTTCCTGTTTATGCTAGAGGGTATAAGTGCATTTCGTATCGATTCGTTATACGACAGTGTCAGTAACACGTTTATATTCAGGCCTTCCATCTGCTGGGATGTTACATAGCTTATAATGAGAGTTGTTTTCCGGCGTCTAAGAAGAATGCGTGACTGTTGCAAATGGGTTCGATAGGTTGTCCGCAAATGTCGATAAACAATTATAAGCCTACAATGCGTAACATCCCATAAGAGGTAAAGCCTCATCTACGTTACGGTGGAGACCTGAAATTTCGCAAAGTCTATAGTTTGTCGAATGGTAGAATGATTTGCCTGGCTGCCAAGGATAATGGAAGGAGACGCCAAAGCCAAAATAGAGGTATTATCCTGTAGCTGGCCTTAAGGGCCTGCAGTAAAGAAGCAAAATCCTTAGTGACAATAAATAGTTTCTCTAAAATATTCTAACGGGCTACCAACGAAGTACAAACGGAAGTTTTTACCATTTGTGAATGTGCTTGCCAAATAAGGGATGTTTACTTACTTACTTACTTACTTAATTACTTACTCCACGGAGCAGATTCCTCTTTGAGAAGCTAACCGATTCTCAGCTAGACTAGGTATTTCCCGCATTTTATGGAACTCGAAGGTTCATTACCGCATTCACAAATGCCCGCCACCCGTCCCTATCCTGAGTCACATCGAGGGATACAGTTTCTGTAATTTTGCAAAGCATATTTGATCATTTTCGCTGGTATGACAGTTATGAGTGTTTAATATAAAAACCGGACAGAAGGGTGTTCTGAACCTAAACAATCGGAATGAGAATGTTGAGTCAAGATTAATTAATCGAGGGGAGTGCAGTAATCTTAGCTCGGTGAGAAAAGGTACGGTGCAGACGTTATGTGAGGCTGTATGTGCAAAGCGGTCAGAATAGAAGACTTGGGCGGACAACATTAACAATAATCTTACACGTTGTGATGTGCGGAGATAGAACAGACTGGCGTTCGTGTCGAATGGGGGGTTTGATGTCCAAGACGTTGGATTTTCAAACTTATTTCTGACATTTTAAATGAGTTTATCTTTAGAATTTTTGTGGAGTCGAGATATCTTAGTCAATGTAGTAGCTAGGCTAAGGAATTGGCGAAGCAGGGTTCAAATCCAGACAGGGGGAAAAGATTTACCGCTTCTCCAGAAGTCCGTACAAGCGATGGGACCCCACCTATCCACCCATTCAATGTGTAATGGAATTATTTCCTTGGGGCTAAAGCGGCCGTGGCGTGAAGTTAACCACTGCGTCTCCAGGTTGAGATTCAGTGGAGCTAAACCTCCACTGTCCCTGTGTGCCATCATTGCGTGGTAAGGAACAGCTTTACCTTTTCTTATTTTTAGATTATTTCGATGACATGGACTATGTCAAAATGGTCCTTGGACCAGCCTTGTGCTCTTACTTTGGTATGAAATATAGCTGAGATCATGCACTGCATGTACTTACTGTATGTGTGTCCTTATCTCACAGTGGTGCAGCCCGAGCGACGGGCTAACCGTCGGTTCAGAGAATCTTGTTGAAAACACTCAAGTAATTTTTACCTACTTTATATGGCCATGTGTGGAATAACTGTTCTCATAGGCCTAGGCATCGTTACTTTCTGTTGTAAACATGTTGTTTACTTTTATGTATTTCTAATCGCTAAGTTGATGGATACAAATTTTTAAACATTGAAAGCTGACGTCGCTCTAAGCGTCATGGTAGCACTGTGCTGCTTTTGCGGGGTAGCTTTTTTTTAAAAAAAAAAAAAAAATCTGAGCCAGAAATTTTCTGTCACGACTTAAAATTCTCGCAGTTTTTCTCAGTCACTGTAGGCAGTTGTCGGAATAGCATCTCAAAATGGACAACGATTTCTTTCCTTCGTATATTTTCGTTATTTATTTATTTATTTATCTTACCATTTGACGCCGTGTGGTATGAACTACCGAATCGTCGTTACGTGAACCGTAAATGAAAGTGCCTATACGTGCAACTTCAAATATGTATTTAGTCCCCAATAAAACTGTCTGAGATTACCAGCTGTCTCAGGTGGTAAAAAGGCGAACAATCGAAATTTTCGAGAAGCATCCCCCGTCCACGACATCAGGGAACCGACGCAGATGTTTCTCAAAACGCAGGGTTTACGCAGTCTAACCGCCTGACGCGGCTGGTAGCCCGAGAGACTTGTATTGCATTCAGACCCCTTGAAAGCTTCGAATTATATACCTATTCAGACTGCGTCACCGACGAACTGTACTTTAAAATTAGTATTACGAAGTTTCTTAGCAGATTGAAGTTTTGTTTTAAGATATTAGGCAGAAAAATTACTTTCGCAGAGGTGGTACATTTCCAATGATAATAAATGTCGTAACCGTACCTTTGTGAACACTTGGCGCTTAGGATCAATAGTGCCATTCTATTTTGTTCAAACGTTTTTAAATGTCTGTGTTTAATGTGCTTCTTTCAAGGTGGATTACAGGGTAAGTAATTCCTCTGAACATAGAAGCGAAATATGAAAAGAAGGAGAAATAAAGATAAAATAAAATTATATATACGAAACGTGAAAAGTATTTTAAACGTCTGGGATGGGCATTATATCAAGTTGAGATAATGCGTAGATGGGAGGCTTTACTTTTGTGCTTAGTCTATAATTTGTACAGGAGGCCGGCCCGACTTCGTGTAGTTCATGTCCTGGGTTAATTCTTCTCCGTCTAGTTTCATCTACACCACGTCGCGGTCATCTGTAACACAACCTCTAACACGCAAAGAGTACGGAATGCATCTTATAGAAGGAAAATAGGAAATGGAGGGGCGTACCGTAACTATCGCTCTATCAAAGACATGTACCTATACCTATTTCAGAATGCCCCGAAAATACTGCTTCACACTGTGTTTATCATTAACGTCGTTTTGAAAAAGTTACATTATGCGCGTACGTACTGGAGAATCGTGTGAACTTGTTTGCATTGAAAGAAAAAAATAAGGCAGAATATAACCGAACAGAATTTATGAGAGAGACTGTTAGTTATATTCTCAAACAACTGAGTGTTAAGAATTTTTAAGTTGAATGTTACTGGATTTGCGCATAGACGATAGCCATGAAATGAAATATCGTGTTATTGAATGTCCTTTATTTTTAAAATATACTTCGCTTCGCCTGATCTGTATATGGTTAAGTGCTATACGACAAACACACAGACCACAACTAAAAATATTTTTTTTTGATGTTCTGCTGCTTTCAGATTTTTTTCGATTCGGTGAAAAGACCTAACATTTAATGTAGGTTTGCGTAGACGGAAATACCGTTAAGCCGTGAACACAGCACTGTTTATTGTACATACCTTATCGTTACAGGCGACATGTTTCGACTGCCCTACTCGGACATCTTCAGTTCTTGAAAATTTTTAAATTTAATTATAGAAGAAATCAAGTATTTAAATTAGAAGTAAAATTGGGAGGTATATATATATATATATATATACACGTAGATTACGTTGTTTGCTAGTGAATGAATTGCCATTCCTTGTACAATAAATAGTTTAACACGCTGTTCAGATGACGACCTAGCGAAGGCAATGAAAAGTGTGGATTTCTTGTGCTCTTGTCCGTGCTAGTTACCGGTATGGCAGCAGTGACACTTCACCTTTAGCACATACGTCAAATCTCCAGAATACTTCAGTAAATCTGTTAAGGACTCATGTATTATTCTTCGGCCGTTTAGAGTAACCAGAAACTTCTGTTTTCAGACCAGAAAATAGTTTTTTTAATTGTACGTTCCACACAATCGATTGGTAACAAGTATTCTTAATTCTGCCGAATAGTCGGATTTATTCTTGTCTTCAAGTTAAGAAGTTTTGCAAGGAGCACTGTAAATCTTCTCCGTCATTAATATGACAGTTTTGTAGCGCCGCCATTTTGCACACCTGTTTTCCGTGCCTGATGAAATGTCTCTGTCATGGCACACTTGTAGCCTCTAGAATTTGGAGGCAGTGTCTAGGATTCTGATATCCTGCACAAGAAGATTAAAGTAAGCCTGTTCTGAGCTGAGGCCAAAGTTGTCTGACAAAACATAGGCGTACCTAACTGTTTTTGTCATGAAGATTCATGGCTTATGAGAATTAGTTCGTACTGACCAATCTCAGGAAGTTTAAAATTTAACAACACCACATTTCTGAACACAATAGCTCCCACCTTGGCCTACTCCAGCCAGTTATATTTAGCCTTTAAAAGAAAACTGTGTAATGTAATTAAGAACAGTTCAGTGACACCCAGGTTCTCTTGTTTCGACTTCATACTATCAGTCATGACAATGAAATGGACACGCGAACTGTTGAGTTTGCAGCGACACTTATTATAGGGGTCTGTATTTATGTTCCGCATTAGACCCTTGAAGTGTGAAACTTGGTCGCTCACACTGAGGAAGGGCCGTAGGCTGAGGATGTTTGAGAATTAGGTGAGGAGAAGAATATTTGGGCCTAAGGGGGACGAAGTAACAAGGGAGTGGAGAGAACTGATAAACGAGGAGCTTAGTGAACTGTACTCCTCACCAAACATTGTTCGGGTGATAAAATCGAAAATGAGATGGGCGAGGCACGTATTACGTATGGGGGAGAGGAGGGGTGTATACAGGGTTTATGTGGGGCAACCTGACGGAAAGAGACAGCTTGGAAGACCCAGGATAAGGTGGGAGGGTAATATTAAGATGGATGGGGGGCATAGATTGGATTTATCTAGCTCAAGATAGGGACAGGTGGCGGGCACTTTTAAATGCGGCAATGAACCTTCAAATTCCATAAAATGCGGGGAATTTCTTGACTAGTTGGCACCGGTTAGCTTCTCAAGAAGAACGCTGCTGCATGGAGTAAGTAACTATTAGACCCTTGAAACGTAAACAACAACAGAGCGGGCATGCTGGAGAAATATTCATTTAGCTTTCAGTCTGCAACGAAAGCTGGTGTACCAGTGGAGCCAAGGTTGTAAATTTTGTGTACTTCCGTGAATTGTGTGCGAGTTATGAAATGTGGTTTTCAAATGAGCAGCTAGATACTTGTTGACAATACGAAACTTGGAGGCTGCATTCTACATATTCACCGCAAATAGAAACTGAAGATTCAAGTCTTCTGTCTTGTCAACTGGTAAGTGTTTACCGACCTTTATAGGAATCATAATGTCATCGAAACATCGGTAACTGTTCACCACTCGACACTGTGCAGCAGCTCACAAGATTTGAGTCTTCAACAGCACAGCTGTGCGAACTTCAAATTTTACAAGACATAAACTGTAGAACAAAGTGCCCCTTTTCGAAAAGATGATGATGATGATGTAATAATAATAATAATAATAATAATAACTTATACCATGGAGCTGAGTCCTTCTTGAGAAGCTAACCGATTCTCAGCTAGTCAAGAAATTCCCCTCATTTTACCGAAGGTTCATTACCGCATTCACAAGTGCCCGCCACCTGTCCCTATCCTGAGCCAGCTTGATCCAGCCCATGCCACTATATCCCACTTCCTGAAGATCCATCTTAGTATTAGCCTCCCATCTACTCCTGCGTCTTCCAAGTGGTCTCTTTCCCTCAGGTTTCCCCATAAAAACCCTGTACATGCCTCTCAGCTCCCCCATATGTGCTACGTGCCCTGCCCATTTCATTCTTCTGGATTTAAAAACCCGAAAAATATTTGGTGAGGAGTACAGATCATAAAGCTCCTCATTATATAGTTTTCTCCGCTCACCTAATACCTTGTCCCTCTTAGGCCCAAATATTCTCTTCAACACCCTATTCTCAAACACTCTCAGCCTAGGTTCCTCCCTCAACAATAATAATAGCAATAATAATAATAATAATACATGTAGCACAAATTGTAAGTACAGAACAGCTGAAACACTATATAGCCTAGAGACATTGTTTATTGCAGGTATATAACTGTAAATACCCTGCATAAAGTGATAACAAAGATAATAATAATAATAATAATAATAATAATTCGAAAGAACGGAAAGTTATGGATCGTTTGGCCAACACACTTTACCCACTCATTGTCAGATATTCGGCGTAGGAAAGACACACTTCCAAGGATGTAAGGTCCATGATACAACGTTTTACTGATAATCTAACTTAAGCTGCTAGGCCCGAGTGACCCTAGAGGTCACAAGCAGTCGTGTCACGTCTATATTGTCATTATGGGAAGTCCACTGAATTGGGAAATTACAACCATATTAATGGCGATGTTGCTGTGTTTGTACTTTTGTTTTGTTTGCGGTATTACTCTTGGATTGCAATGGGCGGAGATAAAGCGGAAAGTCTCACCGCATGACGTAATTCAAAAGTAATCATTGGTACCTGCAGTGTTGGTTATTGTCTTAAGAATTGCTGTGGTGTCCCATTATACGAAGAATAAAAACAATTTGTGACGCTTAAACTGTGGGAAACATAATTTTCGAAACTGAAGCTGGACTCTTCAGTAATATTACTAAAAGGTAATTTGTGGATGTGTCTTGTTTTATCCGACAGACACATAGGATTTGGATGCTTAAAATTATATTTTTTTTATTGCTACACCGTGCATGTTGTCGAGTTACTCAATTAATACGCCAACTAATACACCCACATAAAAGTTAAGCACCAAGACACTAAAACTGCTCCGACATGTTTCGGTCCTAAGACCATCATCAGGGAGCCATATCTTCCTTGCTAAAGTCACGTTAAAAATAGTCACTGATTATCTTCGTTGTACTGATAGGGTGTTGTGACTGCATGCCATGTTGTGTAAGGTTACTGCAGTATCACGCAGCGAAGCACAGAATGTACATCCGTAGCAGGACACTCTTCGCAACATAACCTTACACAACACGGCAAGTTGCCACAACACCCTATCAGTACAACGATGTTAATCAGTGACTATTTTTAACGTGACTTTAGCAAGGAAGATATGGCTCCCTGATGATGGTCTTAGGACCGAAACATGTCGGTACAATTTTAGTGTTTTGGTGTGTAACTTTTATGTGGGTGCATCAGTTGGTGTATTAATTGAGTAGTTTAAAATTAAGTGAACTTTTCTCCCTATGTGTGGCAGGGAACAATAAAGAAGCTGCTACCGTGCTTCTGAATCTGTAGCAGACAACATAGCTATGAAAAAGTTTATGTTGCCTGACATGTTTTAATGAGACGGTACAGAAGCATTACTAGTGATCTGGTGTGACAGCACTTTACCTGATTCGTAACAGTTATTTTAATTTACTAAGGAATATTAATTCTTTCACATAATTTTTATGACATCATGTTAATAATTAGTCTTAATGAACATGCAGTCTAATTAGTTTTTTTACCGCATTAAATTAAATTCCGATGCCTTAGCGAGGGGAAGAGGGAATATTCGAAATATAAGACAGTCTACAGAGTCATAAGAGATGCGATTCTGTGGCAAATATTCTATATCGTCCTTGCAATTGATACATACAAATAAGTTTATGGCCAACAAATTGCACTAATTCTCAAGCATAAAAGCATTCCTACATGTTTCGGCTACTGGCCGTAACCATCTTCAGAGTGTATAAAAACTTATATAGCGCCATTACACAGCCTGTCTTTTGTGAATGGTAAAATGTATGCCAAATGTCATTAAAACATCAGCGTGTAGTGTTATATTAAATTTTTATTGATTTTATTATAATACAAGATAATTATTAAAATCGGCTGCTTCCAAACTTATTGAAATAGCGATATCTTTTAATAACTGTTTTTATTATAAAAGTTTTAAAATAATTCTAATGTAATACAAACACTAATGTTTAAATTAGCATTCTGGAATTATATATTTTACCTTTTACTATTGATAAGCCGTGTAATAACTCTGTATAGGTCTTGAAGTATCGATACTCCTTGAAAATGGATATGGACAGTATCCGAAACATTTAGGAATGTTTTTATATTTATGATTTGTTCAGTTTGTTGGTGATGTGCTTGTTTGTACTGTGGAATGTAATTTCAGCGTCGTTGCCAGGTATCGAAACATCCGGTTTGGCAGCAGGAAGCCAGGGATGTACAGAAGTGGCATTTCAAAAGAAAGCAGATCTATTGTTGATGTCCTTTTTATGGTATTGTAATGTCACATATGCTCTGCAAACACACTTATATAGCCTTAAAGATAAACATTATTATTATTAAGTAGAAAGTGATCTTGTTTAACAACGAATTACAAATTAATGTTGTTTGAACACTGACATTTAGTTTAACCCTCTAAACGCCTAGTTAAATCCCATCTGCCATCTTCTGGCATTGTTGGGAGCTCACAATATTCTCCACGTTAGCAGGATAGGGGTTAATCGTCATTTACTTTTTCTGCTAAACAAAGGCAAAATTTGCTGTAAATAAAGAGTAGTTTATATGTTGCTTTTTATCTCGTAAAAGATATTTCCATAACTGACCAGCCTCGTGGTCTAGTGGTCAGAGTCTCTGACTACTAATCATGAGGTCCCGGGTTCGATTCCCGGCCCTACCGTGGGAATTTTTCCTGAAGGGGAGGATTCTCACGGTGACCATGGTCTGGGTAGGTTAGTAGAATTTAGGTTTAAGGGCCCTCTTGGCATTACATCCTCCTATATCACCACTCACATCATCGGGACAACATAACTGCGCCTCATGGGCGTCCCAACCTCAGAAGTCGATAACACTCCTGCCATGCCCAGGAGGACCACGAAGTCCACAAGGACATGTGGTGGCATTGGACCAAAAAAAAAAATATTTCCATAACTGCCTACACGTGGTAAATTGGTATTTCCTTTATTTCTTGAACATGAACATAGTTTACTTGTCTTATTTATAGGTCGTTTGTTGGCGTTTTAATGGGGGAAATTTTACAACTTCAATCTGTAGTTGTGATTTCTACAGATATCCACCCTGCACAAAATATCGATTGAGGGCTGATATGGCATCCTATCTTCTCTTGAAAAGTTCTTGAAAGGCAGCTTAACAGAATTAGCGGCGATATTGCTCGGGAAGATCTTTTTTGTCGATGAAAGTTGAGGCTGCAGTACGGACTGAGACATAAGTACCTCGCGATTGTTTCGTAACTAGAGGTCGTTTGGGCAATTACACCTGGTATATGTATCCGTAACGGGCGTGCTGTTGACCATTCACCCCCTTCTAGTGCCGCGATCATGGAAGAGTAGAGCTATACCTCTACCCACCCTCTGGGCCACACCGGGTCTGTAACGGGATCACTTTAGCTTTTATATGTACCCGCAAGAATCTAACAATTCGATTTCGTTTATATCAGTTTATACACTGAAAATCAAGGTCAAATAGTTGAGTTTTGAACATTTGACTACATTTTAGTAGGACGTGTTACTTTACAGCCTATGAAACTTTTATTATCTAAGGAGTTCTTATATTTAAAATAATCACAAATCGTTTACATAGAATATTTTTCGTGTCTTAAAATTATATCATATATTTTATATATCAAATATTTTATAGAATATTTATTGAATTTTTTTATTGAACAACCGACGTTAAATCTGTGTTCCTGTAATTAGTACACAACATACACGTTTATAATGAAGATATTTTAATGAACGGATTAGAGTCTCTAGATGCTGGTTTAACAGTATCGAGTTCGATTCCCGTAATAGGATTAATAATTTGCATTGTTCGCATTGTAACCCTAAATAAATACTTGCTGCAGATTATTTAGTACAGTTCATTAGCCTAACTGGATGTGCACTGTACATAAATGATCTAAATTTCAGTCATGTGATAACCCGAAAAGACTTATTTCGCAGCATACGTACTAGGCAAACGTTTATCTAGAACCGGCCCTAATAAAGGCAGGCTTCGTTTGACGGGAATCAAATATGCTTGTTTGACCAATCCACTGAACCAAGGTTACAGTGTAGACGTGTTCCCCATTACAGATATTGGCTACTCCTTACTAATTGGGAGGTAAATTTACTAATTGCTGCATATTATTGCTCGGAATGAGAGCGATATATGACGTCTGTATTTATTATGAATGGAGCTTGGATACGGGATTAAACGGAAGATATTTAGATTTAAATTACCTGAAATGCGATATTTTCAGTAAAAACGGGATAGAAAGTTCTTAGGCGCGTTCACATAAGTCGTGAAAGGCGCTTGTTGCCTTCGTTATGTCTGGCCGTCCACAGGTATCATTGCGGCTCTCACTGGACGGATTTCCTTGAAACTTGATACCGGGGACTTTTAAGAATATATGTCGAGAAACTAAAAATTTGATTAAAATTGGACAAAAAATATCGGACACTTTACATGAATACCTCAGTACTTTTGTACTGTTGACAACAATACGAAATATTTTGTAACTCGTCAGTGGTGCAAAGGGTATCCATTTTTACATTTACATGGCAACACATTTACATTGTTGAAAACGGAATGTAGGTTAACAACAATACTGAAGGAAAGTACAGTAGTCTATTCAGGGCAACATTTGTTAAGTTTAGGTAAACTATTTCCGGTAAAACCCATGAAGTCTTATTGAGTGTGGAGGGATAAAACATTTCCTTTCTGTGACGTTACAGCCAAAATCGGGCCCAGGCCGCCTCAATTTTGAGGTTTCTAGAACACACATAATTGAACAAACACACTCTAGACCGGTATGACTCCTCTGAAGGAATAATCTGCCCGTCGCGGAGGCCACTACCTACACAAGACCAACAAACACAAGAGACGAAGTACATACCGTCAGCGGGAATCTAACCAGCGATCCCAGCAACCGAGCGGCTGCAGACCCCTACGCCTTAGAGAGGTAAAACTCTACTCATTCCTAACCTCGGCACCAGTGGCAAATCAGTGGTCAGCTTCACGTCGATTTGCGTCCGGAGAAATGGTTCTCGTTGCCCATTGAAAGGGAGGCTTTCTAGGCTCAAGAGTCAGTCTAGGTAATTTGGAGAAAAGAAAACTCTCTTGTCTTTGTAGGAAATGCAACCAGATTTCTCGTTCCTGTAGCTTGTACCACAGTCGTCGTACTGACTGAGCTGTACCGACTTACAAATTAAAACTGTGGTTAGTAATAAGGGATAAGATACTGTGTTGGTACGTTCATAAATCAAGTAACGTAGTAAGTTAGTTTAATGAGAAGCGTAAAAGAGTCTTCTTCACTTCCAGCGGATTAGGTCGTCTGACCTTTTGTGAATTAATTCTGAAATAATTGAAAGCAACTATTGCTTTCAGTTCTTAACAAACAGGCCAGATTTGTAGTCAGTTGTAAGTCAGTCAGTCAGTCGTAGCAGTCAGGTGACCGTGGTCAGTACGAGAACGGAAGTCACTGACAAAGTGAAGCGGACTACACATAGTATGGGATGTCAAATTGGCCTTGCACGCCGTTAGTTTTTGTTCTCTTTTAAGACCAAACTTAGGTGCAGAATGTGCTACTACATTGATGTGTCGTCAAATCAAGTCATACAAACCTCTACTTAATAAATGTCGGTATAAAATTTGGTATCTCATCTTCAGAAAGTCCAGTTAAAACAGGAGTTGTAATCACTGTCGACTGGAGGTAGATGTGTGGGAGTATTGGTTGACCGAAATGGTCAAGGAATTTATCTCTTGTTCACATTTAATATTTTACAAATCTGAAATAATGTATCTTTTTTCAATAATTAACCTCTTCGACTTTCAGAGATTTGTTGATTCGGTATACCAGTAGTATGTGAGACTTTTGCAGTGTCTAACGTGCAGAGTCTTTATTTTATCTGACAACTATCGTTTGTACAGGCGCATAGGCGGCCGGTTGATTGGCCTACATTAATACGTTCAACGAGTCGCCAGGAAGTGCCAATCGATATGTCGTGGATACAACAATGATCACATACACAGTTTTTATATACAACATTTCGTCATTTAGAGATACTCTAGTCTACCTGACTATGAAATTACAATCAACCCCCCCCCCCAAGAATGTTCTGTATGTAAAATAACGTTAGATATTGGACTTTATGCAGTATAACAGTGACCTGAGGTTTTATGATTCGAGTAAAACAAAGGGTAAATATGCAATATTAACTGGAAAGGAAGTGCATGACGTAATGGGACCAGGACAAGCTAAAACGCCGTCAGAGCTGTCTTTAAAACTCTTCTCTGAGCATAAATTCCTAACGTGAGTAACAGAGAGAGAAGAACTGTAGTTAATGTCAATCATTGATCGAGCTCAGTCAAAAGACAATTAGACCGGCGGTCAATTGACGTGACAGATTTTCTGTTCGTTTGAACACCGTGAAGCGTCATCCGGTAGATCGGTCACACCAGGTCAGCCACACTTCCTTGCTAAAAGCGTAAATTCTATCTACTGAACTGTCGGAGAATGTCTGACAGAGGTTAGCACATGCAACTTAAATCGCCAGTTAGTAGCATTATATTAATGGGTTCGATCAGACTGTACGTGTTGTCAGTCGTTGAGGCAGATATGGAGCATGGAGTGAAGATGTGTTGAGACAGAAGACGACTGAATCCCTGAACCAGACTACTGTGTGGTAGACTGTCCTTCGAAGTGATATACTATCTGTATGATTAGGGTTAAACCCGTTGGTACAGAAGCTTGTTGACACGTGATTGGTAGAACAATATAAAACGTGGGGGTGTCGACATTATCAAGTTATTACAGGGCTGTCGATACATTCACTGTAAACATTGTTTTGTTATCCCACACAAATATCACTCTTTTTTGACCGTTATCTGTGACGTTATATGTCAGCCCGATTTCAGCTGCTTATGCCCAACAATACGGTTGCTCTGTGCACAGTCACATACGATATTAGATAAATCGGTAGATACAGCGACTGCCTGTGGGATGGACCAGCGGTTTTATATTCCGACAGGGGAAGGGAATTTTCTCTTCATCATCTCCGGGAGCTTGTCCTTTCTGTATTGGGTGCAAAGCGGTCAGAGCTTGAAGCTGAAAATTTGTCTGTATGTTGTGCACGTAGAGTTGTAGCATATCTCTCGATACATTCTGATAACTTGACCGGTTTTAATGACCTTGGGGGCCTTAGCACTGTGTATGGAACGTACTGTGTGTATGTACATATTGTGCGTTTGTATGTATGTACGTATGTATATATGTATGTATGTGGTGTATGTATGTATGTATATATGTATTATGTATGCATGTGTGTATGTATGTATGTATTATGTACGTATATATGTATGTATGTATTTATGTATGTATATGTATGTATGTACGTATGTATGTACGCACGTAGGTATGTATGTATGTATATGTATGTATGTATGTATGTATGCATGTGTGTATGTATGTATGTACGTATGTATGTATATGTATGTATGTATTTATGTATGTATATGTATGTATGTATGTATGTATGTATGTACGTGTGTATGTATATGTATGTACGTATGTGTGTATTGTATGTATGCATTATGTATGTGTATTATATATAAATGTATGCAGTGTATGTACGTATGTATGTATGTGTATTACGTGTGTATTTTACTGATATCTCTGCACTTTCTATTTTCCATCGGTTAACAAATAAAAGTTTGGCTTTTTTTTTAACTAAATTCTGAGCTCTGAAAACAATTGTATTTTCTGCGTAACGAATCCATCTGCACACAGAAATTACTCCTCAGTTTTTCGTTGTCACAAAAAAATCAAAAAGGATTTAGTGCTAATGTGGCAAAGTACGAGTATAAGTATTGTATTTAACCTATGTAGGCGCTAAGACGAACGTTGGTATTAAGGAAGGAAATGCAGAAGTTATCCCCACATTATTCTTATAGTCGTTTACTTTCAGTACTTTGAAAATAAGAGGAGCGACACATATAGAAGGCAAGAGAGAAATGCATACACGGTCTTCATATTTTGCACCTTCCGTGTACTTTACTTTATTATTTATTTTCATCAAAGTATACATGTTAGCTAATATTCTTTTCTGTGTTGGATCATACTTCCTTCGACAGGTTTCGGCTCTGACTGGACCATCATTCCTTTTGACGCCTAATGTCAACTATAGTGGTCGTACCGCACCGCTAACCTCTAAAGTTGCATTTTATATATTTACTCAACAAATATAGGTACTGAATATTTTAAACATGGTATATACCCTCCGTTTTTTTGTCTTCAAAATGCAGTTTGTTTCATAATTCTAACGTATTTGGTTCCTGTATTATTCACATTTTATATACAGAGTGTGCTAAAATTAAAAAAAATAATTCCGGCGCCAAAAGGTTAAGGAGATACAGTGCAAGGGATTGTACGTGAAACGCCTGTATGACTAAGCACTTTCATCAGAAGGTTTTCACTGTGTACAAGGATCACTGACGAACTGGCCATTCCGTGTCTTGTACAAAAATATCTTGTACAAAAAGGGATACAAGAATATGAGTTACACTCCTTAAGGAAAATTATACATACTCATATACCTTGAATTCTTTCTCTAATAATGGCTCAGTCAGAGCCGAAACACTCAGGAGGAAGCGTAATCTAGCATATTATGGTACATGTTATCTAACAAGTGCATTTTTTTTGGGAATTTAATAATTAAGGTTGAGAGCGGAAACCTGACGGAAAAGGGACTTTTGAGAAGGTCAATTAATATTCGAATATATCTGAAGAAATCAGGATTGAAAATGCGGGCTTGTTTTGTGTGGTGTATGATAGGGACCAGTGGCGTCTCTTTGTAAACAAGGAAGATGGATCTGGATTGATGTGGTACAGGAATGGAACCAGTGGTGTTTCATTGCAAACGCGGAAGCTGGGTCTGGATTGATCTGGTACAGGAAGGGTACCAGTGGCGTTTCTTTGTAAGCATGGAAGCTGGATCTGGATTGATGTGGTACAAGAATGGGGCCAGTGGCGTTTCATTGTAAACGCGGAAGGTGGATCAGGTTTGATCGGTACAGGAAGTGGTATTTCTTTGTAAACACGAAAATGAGCCTTATGGGTCCATAAAATAGACATATTTCTTAAATGCATTAGTGAGCGTCATATTCCAGAAGGGTACTGCTGCATGTACTGTCGACGAACTTGTCGATCTCTATATACGGTGTAATGAGTATCAGCATCAACAGTTGTTTGCTTACGCGTGTTTATTTGCAGCAAAGAAAACTAAAGATATTAATAACATCTGTCCTTTTTGTGTTTATCGGTTCTAAAGGAATTTCATACAATTATGTCAGTGTAAAAAAATGCTGCACACCATCACGGTCAATCTACATAAGAATGTTATCAAAATGTTGAGTAAAAATGCAGCAGTATGAGTTTACGTAATGTGTTTGCCCAGAGTAACGTTTGGACCCTTTTGATATTGGACATCAGCCTCTCAGTACAAATGATACGACAGTGTGTCTCTGACACCAACGTGATGGAAAGGGTGAATTAGCTTGACACATTTCCTGTTCGCTTTTCGTCGTCAGCTCATAACTTTGTTCCGCCAATACAATATTTGTCCTCTCCGATCCACCCCACTTCAAACCATCCTGGTGGACTAATAACGTTCTCAGCTGTGACAACATTCAGACAGCCTTCAATTGCAGCATATTATGTGGGAAACTGAACACTTGGCACATTGCTGACAGTGTTATCTATAACTAAGCGACGTAATTCAGTAACGTGATAGCAAGATTACGTGCCATATCGGCGTATTGGTTTGTGCTATATATGTTGAGAGTTCTGTTAACATTTTAAAGCATAGCGGTTGATATTCAATAGCTCCCCTTTCTGCACAAATAATATAATATATTTATGTGTTTTGTACTGATCTCAGAACAATCGTCGAATTTGCTTTTTACAACATTAGATTTTTAGGCGCGTTCGCAAAGTTGCGAATAGCGACTATTCTCTTCGCCATGTCTGTCTGTCCGCCTGTCCGTCCTTTCGCATGGAACGGCTCGGTTCCAACTGGATGGATTGTCATGAAAATTATGTTTATGCATTTTTCGAAAATCCGGCGAGGATGTCCAAGTTTCGTTAATATCTGACAAGAATTGCGGGTTCTTTACGTGAAGACTGATGTACATGTGTGAACATGTCTGGCTGAATTCTTAGATTGAGAAATGTTTTAGCAAAAGTTGTAGAGACAATTAAAACACACATTTTGTGTTCAATTACTTTTTTTTCCCCGAGGATCGTGCCTTTTATGAGGTAATGTGGAAAAATATGGCAGAGCCGGATTTTCACAACTTGCGGCGAAGCACGGGAATGTTGCCTTCAATTAGGCCACGATGTCTTCCGCTCTCATCTTTTGCTATTAATTATTTGCTAGTTTTTCAAATAATTCCGTGCTGCTGATGACAACATCGTCAAATATATAAACAGATAAATAAATTTCCCCGCTTTATAGGTATCAGAGTCGTGACGGAATGACAGGTCGCTGTAGTTCTTAGCGATGTCGAAATCTCTGTCTTTCTATTAAAATACGAAGTACGGATCAGACATCAAAAGAAGCTATTTTACTGGAGGCAAAATCTGCCGGCCGATGTGGTCGATTTCTTCATCGCTATTTGATTTCAGCTGTTGAAACTGTGACTGAATAACGCACTAATATATGTATTCCTACTCAGAATTGTTTTACTTAGCCTTTCTTATATTACACACGTTTAGTCGCGGATGTATTGACTGAAACTTTAAAAGACATTATTTTTGTGCGAGGCTTAAATGTATGGTGGCAGTTCCTTTTTTTTCACTTGGGGCCGTTACCATAAATGATCTGCAGCCAGGTATTAGTTTTCTGTTGTGGCAGTTCGCTGTGGATTTCCGTATAGCCGAGAAGATTATCCCTGCTGCTGTCTGTCTATCTCAAGGGTACCAGGAAGCGTTGTTACATTCAACTATCATTAAATGCTCACCCTGTTCTCACATGAAATGAAAAGTGTTAATGACGTGACACAAAATGAACATAAACGGGAGGTGCAAGTACTTTCTCTTCTTCTGTCATACTGTTTTATCAGATGTAAGCTATGTCAAATACACAACTGCGCAGCGGTGGATCCAGTCCGGATAGAGTTATCCTGGTAGCAATATTTTTGTGTTTATTGAACTCCAAGGCAACAAAATAATTTCTGGTTTATGTCAGACACAACAACACGTTTAATTTATTTTTATCTTGCAAATAACATTCACGTAAAATGGGATCCCATAAGACTTATTACATGACTGCTAAGTTGCATTACATGAACCCTATTCTAAGTTTTGTAAAGACGGCCTGATGATGGGCAATTGACCGATAAATATAGTCAAGATAAAAATAAAATAAATATATTGTTGCGTTTGACTGAAACCAGAAACTATTTTTTTTTTTGTCTTTTGGTAACAATTTACCAGCAATTATGAGTAACAGGCTACCTGCATCTGCACGATATACGAGAAATCGTATAGAGTTCAGCGAAGCTGAAGGGAAGTTTGCTAAATTAGCATTAAGCCATACTGTGTCAGGTCCTCTGACACTGTAATGCTGTATCCACAGTTATTTTTGTTTATGCCTGCAGCTGAAATTACCCAAAATATTTATAATACTTTTCGGCGCCAGTAAAATTGTTTTCCACGAGGAAGAACTCAAATCTAAACTTTTAGGTGGCGTAAAACTGAGAATAAAATTCTAGCTCTGCCGACCTGCGAGAGAGGGTTGGGCAAATTGTATTACGAAGTAAATAATTAAATCCACTTTTAAAAATTAGTTCATACACCGATCATTGTTGGGGACTATAATTATAATCACGTAAGGCACTGGAAGTAGCTGCGCTGAAAGGAAGAGCTCTGGAAGCAAAAATATAAAAAACTTTGCTCTCCATTTCCAGCCATGCTTGTACTTGTCTCACGTGACTTATTAGTATCATAGCCAGTGAGGGCTCATATTATATGCTTAAAAAAGCATGGGTATAATCAGAGTGTGTAGCATGCACTGAAGAGAAGAGAAATTTAATGTATGTAATGTGTTTAGCATGGACTACTACCCTGACCGAGGTTTTCCGTGCTTTCCCTCGGTTGTAAGGCAAATGCTAGGGTATTCCTCTCAAAGACGGGGCACGGTCCGC
>Ga0136643_10004760_pt1 | contig 18890 bp, 14 predicted proteins | sample TergutLab28metaG_FD_96883 | JGI IMG/M metagenome (GOLD analysis project Ga0136643, IMG submission 96883) | Labiotermes labralis P1 segment gut microbial communities from Petit-Saut dam, French Guiana - Lab288 P1 (version 3) (version 3) | ecosystem: Host-associated > Arthropoda: Insects >...
GGGGGCAATATTTTTGAGCACCTTCTATAGCTCTGATGAGTTTTTCTTAGACTTTCTGAAAGTTATTATTGCAGCAAATCTCGCTTCCTTTACCAATTGTTAACCTCCCCAAGACATTCTTATAATAAAAGCCAACGAGATACACTGTTTCTCAAGTTTATTTTGATAAAGAACTCTACATGTTTCGGACAGATCTACTGTCCATCATCAAGGGTCTCAACACTGTATACACAGCAATAAGTATTTGTCATGCTCGTTATGTTGACAAATACGTACTGCCGTGTATACAGTGTTGAGACCCCTGATGATGGACAGTAGATCTGTCTGAAACATGTAGAGTTCTTTATCAAAATAAACTTGAGAAATAGTGCATCTAATTGCTTTTACTATAAGAATCTATCTCGACGCACGGCCCTGTGAATGTCAGACTTCCCAAGACAGCATATGGTGCAAGGCTAGTGGAGCATTGGGCAGGCGATGATCAGTCAAGCAGGAAAAAAAAAACCATTCCCTATTTAACAGCACCCTGTAGTGTTTGAGGTGTTAAACCTTTATGTTCCTATACCAGGGAGTTACCTTGTTCTTTCCCTTTCAGTCTTTGTAATGTCTTAACCATAGTTGAGGTATTGCTTCTTACTGTGATGCTCGGGTTGTCACAGGACTGTCCTTTTTGGCACAGATATGTTAGAAACCAATACCACAGCTGTTACAGTTTCATCCATTTTGAGCATTTCACTCCACGTTGGGCATCCTGGCAGTAGGCACCACAAGGTTATACACCTTACTGATGTTAATGTTTTATGATTTTGAAGAGGTGCATATGGATGTGGTCATTGGAACTTGTTTGTGTGACAAATTGATGATGACATCCATTGGACTGTTGCTTGGGTGAAAAAGTTAGCTTGATTTTTGAACATGACCTTTAGGATGATAGTAACTGTGGTGTCTCTTTGGAGGGATTTTTACAGTTCTGTAAATGATAAGACTGTGCTCCACCTGTGAGTTTGTTTGTTTTAATAGTACATTATAGCATTTATTTAGAGAAAACCCTTGTAGTTCCTGCATGTATGTAGTATGTAATGAATGTTGTGAATTTTAAAGTTTTTAAGTAGGCCTGTGGGCATTTTGACCCCTTGACAATAGGGTGGGTGTATGTATTTTGTTGTTGCAGAGATAAACATTATCATGCTTCATACTATTTTGCTTACCATGGGTGCATGCCAAGAACAGCAGCATTGCAATCCTTTATGTAAAAGAAGCATGCTTTTTTGTCTGAAAATAGGCAATAAACTAAGTTATTTATACAGCCTGCATGCATGCATGAGGTAACAGCATAAACTATGTTGTCTGACATTGAAATGCATGTTAAAGTTTGTTGTACAATAATTACAACACTTATGGTAAGTGTTTGATGCCATAGAAGATAATGCTGGCATTTGTTTTTGTTCTAGAGCAAAAACTGCATTCCTCGACGGGGAGAATACAATGTGTACAGCACGTTCCAGAGCCACGAACCAGAGTTTGACTACCTCAAGAGTCTCGAAATAGAGGAGAAAATTAACAAGATTAGGTGGCTCAAGAGAAAAAATCAGTCACATTTCCTCTTATCTACTAATGGTATGATAATTGAAATATTTTAGTTCTATCTGCCAGAACTTCACTGATTCTTTTAAGTATTTATGTAAAGAAATTATGATTATATACTGTAGATCTTTCATTAAGAGTTTTGCATAACCCATATTTAGTAGTGAAGTTGCTGTGATAAATTACAATCTACCAGAAATTCATTAAATAGGGATTTCACTGTATATTGGTATTGATAGTGTGTTTCTGTATTTGTTGGACAAAACAGATAATAGTGCTGATTTGTACTCCATATAATACGGGAAACTAGCGTCTGGTGTCCGTTCTGTAATCCATGATTGGTGGAGGCCCTTCTTTCTGATAACCTTCAGTTTTGTCTGTATGCTACCATTTTCCCAATTCAGAGTTTTCAGTGTGTGATGCCCATGTTGAAAGAGGAATTGCTGGAATTGATGTGTATTGTAAACAGTAAATCATGTGTATCAGTAAACAGCACTCTCTACTTATTGAAATTTATATTTATTGCTTATTTTGTGCATTGGTTTACACATTAAAACCTATTTGTGAAAGAGATCTATCTTGGGGATTGTGTCTCCATAGTGTGTTCACCGCTATCACCACCACCACCATCATCATCATCATGGTTATTGTCATTTATTTTATGAACAGCAGGCACTTTGATGGAACATTATAGTGGTGCAGGGTACTTGTCACATTTTGTCTGAAGTTGTTTACTTAGTATATTAATTTAGAAACTCTTGTAAGATACAGGATCTTTCTGTTGTCACCACTCTGAACATGGCAGCTGTATCACATAGAAAGTATGCATCCACCAATACGTCTTATAATTGCTGTGGTGTTGAGGACACCAAATATCAGAAATGCACTGTTTTTATGTGTGTATACATGCATGTGCACATGTACAGGCTTGAGTTTTAAAAATAGGGTACAAAAGATTGTTGGCCTTTGTAGGTTCTCGAATACATGCATAGTCCTGTCTTTAGAACATGAGTGCAGTCATTCTTACAGGGAATGTTGATCTTTGGGTATGCCACTGGACTGGCATTTATAAGGCTCTTCGATTTTGATTTCCATTCCAAACTGTGTGCAAATTTTTTTGCCCATACATTTGAGAATCGTCACCTGTATCAAAAATAGAACTTCAGTAATATGAATCATGTAATCCCACATTGAACTGTAGAACTTCCTCTGACCAGTGTACATGTAATTGCCTTATCATTGCAGGTAGTTATTTAATATGTGGATGTCCCCACTTCAGAAGTGGGTGCTGTGTTTGTGCCTATGTGAACAGAGACCATGAAGGTGAAGGTAGACTGCATATATCTGGACACACTAAATAAACCGAACATGTACTCTTACACCTGTATTCTTGGTATATTCTGTTGAATTTATGCAGCTTGTTTTTGAACTTCCTGTTTGTAGATAAGACTATAAAATTATGGAAGGTCTCGGAAAGAGACAAGAGGGTTGAAGGATACAACACCAAAGAAGAGAATGGGCAGTTACGGGATCCATCTTGTGTCACTGCATTACGGGTGAGTTGGTTCTTATTAAAAATCATGTATAGTGAATATGTGATGAAGGTAATTGCGAAAGAAAGTGTTTATATTAAATTATTTAAACCTTAATAGTAGTGTTGTGTTCTTGAAACTTACAGTGAGTACACATTAGATTTACTGTATTTCCTGAAATAAAAGACAAATTTTTTACTAGATCATTTTCTGAAGGGGTTGACTTACAATTATGCATAGAAACATGTTGTGTACAGGTATTGTTCTGGAAAGTGAATATTGTGTATGTGTGGGGGGGGGGGGGTCATTTGGGTAAACACAGTATTTTGACAGACAAACAGTAATGGGTACTTGGTACTTAAAGACCAACATAACATTTTTGATTATAACTCATTAAATTCTTCTTAGAATGAGAAATGTCTGGGACAAAAATTATAGAGAAAATCAAAACACACGTTATACTCAGTAACTCTTTTTCCACAAATCATACCTTTATGACGTACTGTGGAAAAATATGATACAGCCAGATAGGCCACCAATGACACTACAATACAGTGCATGTGCATGGCATGCTGGATAACTAAGGCTAAAAGATGCATTCAGAATATGTAATAATTCCTGCTTTTTGATGGCAATAATGGTTGCATGAATGTACCTCATTGTCATGTTACATGTACATTGCCTGTCTTGTTACATATAAAAGAAGACATGATCACAAAATTTCATCTGCAGAGTCAGATAAACATTGCAGCATGTATAAAATCCATGGCATCTATGTAATTGTAGTGAGTGAAATGGTGTACATCCATGTTTTGGTAATAATTATTGTGGTTGGTGGCATGACCTTGCAGTCATGCAGAGCGGCAGATAGTACTGGACAAGTCGCTGTGTCACACAAAAATATATTTTGGGTCTAGAAGGAAGATGTCATTAGCAAAAGCAGCTGTCATTTACTGCCAGTTACATCTATGTACCAACCAGCCATTCAGTCTGCTGGCAGATGTTCTCAAGACAAGTATGACACAATATTGTCCATGAGGGATCATTTTAATAAATGGTGCCCTCAAGTTTCAATCTTAAAACTATAGGAAAAAGTGTGTAAATTATGCATTGACAGATGGTACATTTCTTTGACTTTATGGTAGGTTAAATGTAATGCACTGTCTGGGAGTAGGAGTAGTGCAGTCTGCTTGGCTGGCCCCCACATCTTTGAAGTGAGTTTATGTACCTCACTGGGATAATGCAGGTACATAAATTGGGTTATCAATGAGGCTGTAACAGGAAGTGTTTTCCCTATACATACCTTACAGCAGTGGTGTTTGGACAAAAGGGTAGATTTGTCTGGTAAAGTGTGATTTCCTTTTTGTTTTCCAGGTACCAGTAATTAAACCTATGGAACTGATGGTTGAAGCATCCCCTAGAAGAATATTTGCTAATGCACACACGTATCACATCAATTCCATTAGTGTCAATTCCGATCAAGAAACATACCTTTCAGCAGATGATCTGCGGATTAATCTTTGGCATCTAGAAATCACTGATCAGAGTTTCAGTATCCTTCATTTGTGTTTCCAGATTATGTGTGCAAGAAAGGAAATAATACTTCTAGTGAAAAACCTGACAACAAAATGTTGATAATTTCAGGAAGCAGTGAAAACTTTTTGAGATTTGAGGTTCTCACAACAGTGTTCTTGAAGATCCACATTTTCTAGGATGTTTTGCCATGTTGGCTGGTAAATATTTGCCGACATTTTGTAGGCAGAGCTCCTCACGTATTGCCATTTTTTAACTGATTACCAGTATGTCAGGACATCCCAGAAGATGTGAGTCTTCAGTGAAAATTTTGTTGCAGTTTTCATACATTTTGTTACAACGCTGGCACTAGATTTGAATTGGTAATTTTTTAAACACATGATTTCTTTATTGTCCCCCTCCCCCCATCCATCCATCCCATGTCTCCATTTATTCATTTATTTATTTCATAAATTTTTGCCAGTTGTATGTGAAGGTCAGAGATTATGTAGCTTCACATGAAATGATGGAAACCACAAAAATGAAATGCTTTTCAGTGTATCTGATTCCTTGGTAGTTGTTTAAATATGATACATTCTAAAAGAGGCAGGGTTGTTCGCGATGAGCGGATGACCTGTGTTTGTTTACATTTTTGGCAGACATTTTCCTCCTCACTGTCATATGCAGTCAGCCTATAATGCAGTGGACAGCTACAGCTGTTTGGCAAGTGTGGAGCCTGACAGTGACCACTCACATCTGTCAAATGATGAGCAGTAGAATGTGCGGAGCTTCATCATCACTCCATCTGTAAACAACATTCATGTCATGGCTCTTTAGCACAGGAATGTTACAGAAATTGTACCTGTCTTTTCTGTACTACCTGAAATAAGCCTGCTGTTTGAAATTTGGTTAAATTTTTGTTTAGTGATTGTATCATTTTATTGGTTATTGCGTAGCACTTCATTCGAAAGAAAAGTATATTCCTTTACACCATTAAACTCAGATATTGTTGACATTAAGCCGACAAATATGGAAGAACTAACAGAGGTGATAACAGCAGCAGAGTTCCATCCTGTGGAGTGCAACTTGTTCGTGTACAGTAGCAGTAAGGGTACAATCAGGCTATGCGACATGAGAGCAGCAGCACTTTGCGACAGGCATTCAAAATGTACGTGTTGAAACAATTGCTACTTAAGTGTGCTAAAAATGAGGGTGATCTCACCTGTTGATGAAAAACAGTTTACTTTTCTGTTTTTGTATAGAATATTCATCTGGCAACAGATGAATGAGAATTTTATAATAATTAAATGTTGTTTCACTGAAACTAGGAGTTTCATAATGATAATATTCATGAAAAAATTCCATTTTTATGTGCAGCCTGTGTAAGTAGTGATGTCACAGTAAATGTTTGGAGAATTTTACTGCTGGCCACAACACATTTCCATCTGGTGCTCATTAAAATAAGATTTTGCTGTATTGTGGTTTGCAAAAACATGACTATAAGCTTACATTAGGAATGATTGTGCCAGACTGATGGAGGTTTTTATGTTGTCATTGAGGAATGGATGAACTTTAAACTTGCAAAATGAAGAAAGTGCAAAAAAGATGAGATTCAGCAGTTTATGTGGGAGTAGATGTATGGCAGAGTGGCATATTCTTGCAAAAGTATTTTGAACCCTTCAGTTTTTTATGTGATTGTGGCTGTGCTTGTGTTCAGTTTATTTGGTGCTTTCCATTCTGAAGTGGGTCTGCTTTTGAGCTGTGTTTAATAGTGACACAGTATCTGTGGATGCAAATCCAGTTATGTCCATGTTTGCTACCACTGGATCAAAAGAAATAAATCTTGAAACAGAACTATTCTCATTGGTACCATGTTGATATGCACATTCTAGTTTCTGTGGTTGACATGTGTCTTATGTTGTGGGTGACTTTGTGGTGGTCATAATTGATCTCTTTCAGGGTCTGGGTCCATAAGTGCTCATAAAAATTGTACCCCGTATCACTCCCCAGTTTTTTGCTTTTGTTTATTAAGTCACATGATGTATAATGAGAGAATTCGTGGATACAATAAGGCTACTGGTGTGCAGATTTCTTTGTTATTGTGAAGTTCGTGTGTTGCCATTTTTAAGTGAACCCTTTGGAACCAGAATAAGGTGCCAAGTGTACTTTTGAAAGACCTTGAGATTTAATTGGCTGCACATTACTTTACATGTTATTGGCCGACTACTTTAGTGGATGTTCACACTTTGTATCAACCATAGTTGACTCTGGACCAAAAGGTTAATGTATCAGGTTTGCAAAAGAGATTAATAATTGTGTGACATCCAGCAAAGATGCTCTTTCTTGGGAGGGAAGTCAAAGAGCAATATCTCTATTGCCAGAGAAACTTTCTTCTATTTAAAATGGACAGGATAGAATAGGATTTATGCTTGAGTTGGAAGAGGATTGTGCATAAGATGTTTATTGAAGCAAGTAATAATATATCTTCCATATTTTAACTGTGAAAGACGGTAATGTTATAGGTAAATAAATATTGTAATTAATGTGAGCAATTTTAAGAAGTAACTACTGAAATATCATAAATATCTTTTGTAGACTTTAAGGTATAAGCTTTCAGAACTGTAAAATGCCCCATACTGTAAATGATTATTATAAGTATTGTGAGTGCATCTTTATTGTGTTGCAGTATTTGAAGAACCTGAGGATCCGACAAATAGAAGTTTTTTCTCGGAGATTATCTCTAGTATATCAGACGTGAAGTTGTCAAACTCTGGTCGATACATGATATCTAGGGATTACCTGTCTGTTAAAGTATGGGACCTGCATATGGAGACTAAACCTATAGAATCTTATCCAGTAAGTACAAGTGTTTATAGTCCTTTGAGGCTGTTAGCAACACAGGTTTAAAAATGTGCAACAGCTTCGATAATACCAAATGAATTGTAATTAAATTCAGTATTGGTGAGTTCTAAAATATGTTGACATACTTTGTCAACAGACAGCCTCTTCCATTTTTCACTGTCCTCCAGAAGAATTTGTATCTTCGCATTTTTCCTGTGTGTCTGTTGTATATATCCTCCCTTGGTGACAGGGTGATGTATTCATGCCTTTTCCTTAATTGTTTTCTAGCTTGGCAGGTACAGTTTTGTATTTTGTTTGTTTTTTAATTCTTTGGAAATTTTATCTCTCTTTTCTGCTTACATCTCTCTTAGTCAAGTTTTATATTTCTGTTGTGTATCTAGAAATAGAGGAAGTGCTTTATGTAACATAAACCTTCCCCCCCATTTCCTAATTGCAAAACTTATCCATAACTTCATAGTCAGTACAGACCACCTGTCACAGATTCCCTTGTGTCACATCTCTGGTAACTTTGCAAGCAAGGTCTCTGACAGTCAGCTGAAGGGACACGTATAAAAAGAGGATAGTTGCCACAACATATGGCGAAAAGAAGGCCAGGCGAGTGAAGGGAAGAAAAAAGAATGCGGTTCACACTATGAATAAGAACCTTGAACAGCCAGCATGTAACAGATAAATGTTAATGTAAAATACGTGAAATATGGGAGTGAGAGTTTAGCTATATAAATTGTATTCATAAGGGTGAGGTTGAGAATGTATGGAACTTGATACTGGTTAATAGAATTACTGAGAGTCTGTCATAGGAACTGTTGGGATGTTTATATGCCATATTTTTCCAAAAGATTAGTGCCATATTTAATGATGCTCTTAGTTGCCTATATAATATAGCATGGGTGGTAGGTGAATGTAATATGAATATGAAGCATTGGCAGAATGATACTTAAGGAAAACTAAGTATTCAGAGCAAAACCTGTTCAAATGCATCTGTATCCACCACATATCCCACCAGGATTGGCTTGAGATTGAAACTGGTGAACTGCGGTGATAGGCCAGTTACTGACCTGAGCCATGGCTTGGCCACTTGAAGATTAAGAGTCTGTTTATAAAACAAAGGTGTTCCTGACATAAGAAGTTCAGAAGAGAGGCAGAAGTGCTACAGAAAACATTTTGTACAATTGCTTTAGACTTCTAATGAATCACATTGTATAGTGTTTGTTACTGTAAACTAAAGTAGGTCACTTGGATGTAAGTTGGGTATGTTTGTATTACTGAGATGCATAGTATACATTCCATTAAAAGAGTTGTTTTAAGTAAGCTTAAAGTAACAGATAGGTGCTGCAAAACAAGACAAAGGAGTTGTTGAGGTGAAGAATTTTTAGAAGCAGAGAATTGTCAACTGGATAAAGTAGTATTTGCATTAGTAGTGAAATTCATTATGTACAGTGAGAGTTTTGAATCACTGTGTATTTACCAAATCCTGTATGGGTATAGTGCATATATATCCACAGAGTTTCCCAGACTAGGACTACATTTCAGTTTAGATTCACTATTTTTTTCTCTTTTGCCGTCCCACTAAGTTTGCTAAATTTCTCCCAAGTGTTAACTAGCGTGAGGTCTGATACCAGTGATTTGTGTGAGACTCCAGATAATTATGCATTGAGAATTTAGAAGACTGTAACCTTTGACTTCAAAAATGAAGTCTACTCACAGAGGGTTAAAATGTAAAAAAGCATGGTATACTTCTGTATTTTCTTTAGCACTTCTTTGATTACTGGTATTTTCAATCTTGTGTTGCAGGTGCATGAGTACCTGCGTTCAAAGCTGTGTTCATTGTATGAAAATGACTGCATCTTTGATAAATTTGAATGTTGTTGGAATGGCAATGATTCAGCAATTATGACTGGGTCATACAACAACTTCTTCAGAATGTTTGACCGAACAACAAAGAGGGATGCAATCCTCGAGGCATCACGGGACATTGCAAAACCTAAAACCATACTGAAACCTAGAAAAGTAAGTTGATGTTAATGCATGTTAGAGAACCTGGAAGGGTATATAGTTAAGAATTTCCAGGTTTCTGTGTGATTTTGCATATCTTCGTCTTATGTTCATTTATTGCAATACAAGTCTGTTGTTAATGAAAACATTCCATGGTGGGTGCAGTAACAAATTACTGTACCTTAGTATATTAAAAACTTGCACAAATTCAAATTGTGTATTGTAATTAGGTTTGTATTTGGTATTATACTTATTTTTTGTGGGATGAACTGGTTTTACACTGCAGTTTGAGGTTCGAGTAAGTACAGCTGTTACACTGGCACAGAACAATCTGAAGTCATGTGTGATCATCACGTTAAAATATATATAGAGCCCCACTCCTAATAACAGATTTCACTGAAATATGTCATTTTATAGTTTCAGGGGCATAACATACAACATCCACATTATGCATTAATTTTATATACCTTGTACTGAGAAGAATATTGAAAACTGTAACAGGAGTTCAAATGAAAGTAGCAGTACAAATTGCCTTGTTTGAACATGTATTGTGGAAGCATTTGTCTCCCTGCACTGCCCCTCTAAAGCGAGGACTGTTGTTCTGTGTCTCAGAAATTTGCTATTTTATTATTATTTGTAGGTTTGTACAGGTGGCAAACGCAAGAAGGATGAAATCAGTGTTGACTGCCTTGACTTCAATAAAAAGATTCTGCATACAGCGTGGCACCCCACAGAGAATATCATAGCAGTGGCAGCTACAAACAATCTGTTCCTCTTCCAAGACAAGTTCTAGCATCCAGGTGTGGTGCAACAAACTCATCAGGTAAAGTCATTGAATTTTCTACATCTCACTTAATATTGATATACTTTGGATTGTGGCATGTATTATATGTGTAATATCCATTGTTTGGTTGTGGGATTTTTCATAAATATCTGTGTAGAATATGTTTTGTTAATGCCAAAATTTCTAAAAACATTGATTATAATTATGCCAAGAAACAACTTACAATGGCTAAATGCTATAATTATGCCAAGAAACAATTTACAATGGCTAAATGCACAGCATTTGTCAGGAATAACAGCTTTTGGCAGTTGTTCTAATTGTGAACTCAGTCTGTTTGCTTGACAGATTACAGCATAGTAGAAGGGTTTGAGAATGAAGTATGTAGAAAATGCATATGCTGTAACCATGTGTAAAATATTAGATTCTTAGATACAAAAGACCCTCCAATCACAGCAATTTGGGATCTTGAAAGTGTGGCAGTTGAAATTCGTCATTAATATCTTTACAAGTTGGAGAATATCATTTATAAACTGTTACATGTTTTCTTTTCAGTATAATTTTTAAATAATGTGAAAGGAGAATTGTAATAAATTGTGTCTGTTTTCATGCTGCAGTATAAAAGTAACTGAATTTTCACTTGTGTTGTTGCAGTATAATGTGAAGTGTTATTAACTGGACACATGAAAGCCTTAACAAATTGTAGCTCAAGACCAGAGCAAGCTGCCTGTACTTGCTGCATCCTGCTTTGTTTGGTAAGGAGCTGATTAGCAGATCTTGGAGATTTTCAAGATAAAAGTCCACTGTGTAGACAAACGAGGGGCAGGGTGAAACTGAAGGCAACACAACTGTGTGCTCTTATCTGTGATTGAACAGTGATGGTTGAAATTGTCAAGACGGTAAATCACGGAAATTGTGCGGAGTGCTTGTACACTGTGGTAGAAGATATATTTTTTTGCTGCCATGCACCGTTTGTTCGAAAATATATATACAGAGCGTGCAGATACATTTCATAAAAACAAAAAATGTGTAGGAATTCATATCGCCATATTAGTATCATTTTTCAATTCGCTATTACAAGGAGAGATTACATTTAGTTTATACATATTTTTTATTTATTCTTTTCCAGAACTTTTCCACATTGATGAAAAATAAACAATTGATGTTTGTAGGCCTTGATGCACTGACAGGTTTTATAACAGTGGTGGGAGGAAGTTTGGGAAAGGATAATGGACTTGATGAGGAGAAAAAATGGAATGAATATGGAGAGTGCAGATGACAGTGGAAGGAAAACATAATTCTTGAGTAGAAAAATTGTAGCTTTTTCACAGGACAAATGTTTTGACACATTTACAAGTAACATCACCAGCTCCCAGTGCTCTGATATGTCTCCTTTTTTAATTATAATTTGTTGCTCACCATTACATAGCATGAATTTGCTGCTGTTAATATTGTCAAGCAACCTGCAATTAAATTTAAACAGTATGGGACAGTTGGTGTGCTAAAATGCTTCCATCATATAAATGAATGTAGACTTGATCTCCCAGCATTCAGCCCATTCAGTTGTAGTTTGTTGTCATCATCGTTCATGTGACGAGTTGGAATTGTGGATTATTGCCATATGTGGGTACCACATTTAATGATCATAAACAACTGCATGTGGTGAATAGTAATTTATTGCAAACACAGGAAGAAGACATGATTCAGTCAAATGAGTACTGGCACCTAAATTATGCTGCATAAGTTATAATGTAATACTATAGCAATGTAAGAATTGTACAGTACCATAAAACATGAACATGAAACCAGGGCTCGTGAGTGTGTGTGTGTGTGTGTTTTACATGATTTACCCTTCGTGTTATAATGCAAAATGTGCGAGTGTCATTGCTTCCGTTGTCATGTCTGTCTGGACGAATGGATGACTGAAAATAAATGAGCAGATGTTACTTTGTTTTTCATATAGTGAAGTCTCTAGACACATACCTGTTCCTTTTTCTTGATTCAGCAAATACATTGTTCATATTGCATGTTAGCAGCTGTTTGAGAAACAAAACAATTTTTAGCCGTACTTTGTTTATATTGAAGTTGATACAGCTGTTGTAACTGAGAGGAATGTTAATATAGAAACTTATACGACTAGCGACTGAGGGATGAGGGGTACATGGTGGTGCAGTTGGTTGAGGCACCGTGCCACAAGTTGGAAAGTTGTGGGTTCAGTTCCTGATGGTGTCATTGGAATTTTTTCATTGACATAATCCTTCCGGCCACACTAAGGCTCTGGGGTTGGCTCAGCCCTTGATAGAAATGAGTACCAGGAATATTTCCTGGGGGTAAAGGCAGCCGGTGCAAAGGGCTGACAACCCTGCCACCTTCATGTGCCAGTGGTCTTGAAATCTGCGAGCCTCAACCTCCTGGAACCCCCTGGGCCTGTAATGGGATTGCCTCACCTTTACCTTAGTGACTGAGGGATGTTTATATAGAAGCTGATATGACTAGTGACTATGAGGGATATTTATATAGAAGCTCCTACAACTGTAGTGACTGAGTGACTGTGAGGGATGTTTATATAGGTGCTGATATCACTGTAGTGACTGAGGGATGGTGATGTAGAAGCTGATAAGACTAATGACTATGGTGGGTGTTTTTTTTTTACATTCATAATGATTCAGGCCTAATTTAATGAAAACAAAAAAAAAATGGCACACTTATTATTTTAGGTGCTTAAGTGGAAATGGTCTTGAATATGATTTGATATTCTCACGGAAGCATCACGTTCCTTAAAGCAGCTTGCAGTGGACCTGATATTACTCATGTGTGGTATATGAAATGATGGAATACTTTTGTTGAAGAGTATTCATACACACTGGTGTCAGTATTTGTCTTTTTTACACTTCAGTATATGGAGCATCCTTCTTCATTTGGGGTGCAGTAAAATTGTTGTAGACAAAACGTAAATTTCCTGGTGATATGCATTAGACACAAAGACTGTACTCCACTATTTCATGCTGCTTTGTATTTCATTTTTAACTGCTTTAACAAAATTTGAGGAGTCAAATTCTTTAATTATAGTTACATTCTGCAGTGGCTGGATATCTGTGATGGCATTCAAAATAAAAATTAAATGGAATGCTTCTTACTATAAAACATGTGGTTCCAGCGTAGATACAATATTTTTTAACAATCTGTAGATTTGCAGTCCTACAGTTTGGTGGCTGTGAAGCAAATAGTTCAGTGGCCATATATGGAGCTGGGCCCATACTGTAAACAGCTCATTCTGCTGTTGTATTGGAGCAATATGTATGTGATTGTATCGAGTATTTGCCCATTTTTTTCTTGTATCTGAATTATCTTTAGACAGAGTTGAAAATTTTGGGCATGCATTCAGGTGTGTTGTGTGTAGGCACATCAATTGTTATTTTTTTAGCAGAAGATTATTATTGAAGATTGACAGAACTCTCTTTCATTTGTAAGACAGTTTTCTGTTTCATATTTTAAAGTGTGAATTTCCGATGACCACTTTTTAGCTTAAAATTGTACAGACAAAAATAATTAGTAAAAGTGCATGTTTTGTATGACAGCACTGATGAAGAACCAGATACAAATATTCCATATGTCTTCCATATACATCAGAGTTTTAATACAGCTTCAAAATTTAATGTTGTCGGGTTATATGCCATGCTTTATTATTTCACAGGTTATTTCACTGTTGAAAATGGTACATTTTTCCGTGACATGTTGTACAATCCAGTTCACAATGAATGTCAAGAAAGGTAGTGTGAGTTACGAAGGAAATTGTTATTGTACCATAAATGTGTTGGAAGTTGTCTGTGCATTCAGATTTTTAAATATTTTCATTGTAATCAGGGAACAGAATAATTGGAAACATCACCTTCTTAACATCACTTTATACAATAACAGGTGGTTCATTTAATGGTATATAGTAACATTGGCACATAATGAAAAGAGTAAGTGACGACATTAATTACTCCAGTTTCATTTTTTAATCAGTGAAGGTACCATAAATACAGTGGCATGCTCATGTTTTGCTCTATAGTTTTATTTAATTTTCATGTACCCCTTTCCTGTGTTAGAACACTCCAGTTGCTTATGTAGCTTCCTTACCTTGCAGCATATTTTACTTTTGTTAATTGTCAAATGATGGGTCTTGCTGATGCAACATAGGTTATCACCATAGTTGACTTCTTGCAGGGGACAGTTTATTGCAGTCTACTATGTTAAGTAAAATGCCTGATGTACGGGCTGTTTTGTGTGTGCTGTATTGCACTGGTTCCAGTTCTGTTACTTTGGATGCTCCCGTGATGTTCGTGTATATGTGGTTCAGCTCCCATACCTGTAAAAATAACTTGAAATGTGATGAAGCTGTTGTCTTTTATATTTTGTTGTTTAATTTAATTTGCACAATTTTGATTATTGTATTTATTTACGTTTGAAATTAATTCAGAATCTTTGTTATTGGCCAATTTTTGGCAGCCCCTAAGTAAGAGCTTCAAGGGCTCTGGGGGGCTGCCACCTTTCTTTTATGCTATAGGTGTTTGCTTCAAAAATGAGGGCAAACAAGAGAGAGTAGGTGAAATGGAATAGGTAGGGGTCAGGGGCAAGCACGGCAATATCAGCCTCTTCATGTGTGCTGTGTGTGTTATATTATTATTATGTTACTGATAATATAGAAATTAACAAAACTCCTTTTTAACCTATGTAAATTTCAAAGGAATTATAAAAAATGTGCATACTTTGGTTCAGTGCTGGGGCTTGAGGAAACTGGCAGTGTTGATGGTAGCTGTGTTAGAATGGAGGGGAAGGGTGTCAGCTGGTTCAGATGATGTATTGTGCGAATCATATAACGTGATACCTGAGCTCCTCAACACTGCATACATCTGTGGTTGGCAGGGTCTGGTTCCAGCTTGCTTCAGGTTGACACAGCCAGGCAACATAATACCTGTTCCAAAAAAGCATTGACTTTATTGGGGGTAGGAATACTTTGTTGCAATGAAGTTATGAGAGATTGTTTTTGAAACATTGGAAAACATTTGGAACAGCATGTGCTGTGCTTTCCCCCTGACCAGTGTGCCTCTTCACCCCCACACTAGAATGGATCACATTATCTGACCAAGACAGTAGGCAAGGTAGGAGAGTGTGTTCCTGAGTTAGCACTTTCTTTGATTTTCTTAGCATTATCACAAATTGTACATACAGTACTGCTGGCTGTAGCAATGAATTCTCCTTTTTTCATTCCTGTGTTATGTTTAATTTCTTTTCAATACATATTGCCATTTGGTGTTTTGACTGGGGTTGTTCTAGGGTACGTAGATTTATGTATCTCATTTAATAAGACAAAGAACACTTAAAGGTAAATAAACATACCAGATGTCAGTCTGAACTGAATGGCAGGTGCCTTGTGACTGAGGCAGGTACAATGCGTACTGTGTCTTCCAGCCTTGTTCTGTGCTGTAAGTTTGATACATTCCAGCAGTGTTCTAGTGCACAACCAGCAAAAGAGTTACACCAAACAAGGATGTAAATTAAGAAGTGTGATTTGACAAGGGGTGTTAAAGCCAAAGGGCATAAAACAAGACATACATGTAGTTGTATATTCACAGTTCCTGTAGATGCGTACCAAAAATTATTTCCCTGAAAACCAGAGTTTTAAAATTTAACAAGTCTGGATGATGCTTGTGTAAGTAAATATCTTGTTTTGGATTACAGCTGTACAAATTCCTAGTTTTTGAAAAGGAATCCCAGTTGTCCTTCACATTTCACTCTGAATATGCTTGGATGATAAAAGCGTTGCTGAAAATTAACTGCTTTTAAATATGTGTACACATAGTAGGGCATGCCAAATTTTCAACTTTTTATGGGAAAATATTCTCACTAGAAGGTAAATCAACAGGAAAAGAAAACATTTCAGTATCTTGTTATAAAAGTTTATCTCATACTGTATTATGTGCAACCTCATTATGTATGTGCAAGAACTTGGGGTTTGCTGTATGACCATGAAACTGGTTTCTGCTGCCACACACTAAGCAATAAGGACTAAAATTCTCAAAGGTCATCTGTAGTCCTTCAAACAAGTCCTAACAAAGTACCTTGAAACAGGGTGTATTACTTTCTCCATTGGTTTGTAATTGTTCTGGGAGTTGATCTGTAGGTTTATTGGTGTGAAGTAATATGTAGATTTTTACTGCTTCGTTTGCATACGGCACACTATTTGTGGCTGACCGTTTTAGATGCACAAATGCATATAGCTGATAAATTTTGTGCAGCTCTTTTAGGAGTTCAGGTAAAAAAAATATCACATCACAGCTTTCACAGACTATTGTATGTGTTATGAGTCGCAGGATATGTGTTTGGGCCAGCTGCAGTTTAATTCACTGATTGTTTCCAGCTTATATTCACATCATTAGAAGTTAAATGAATTGTCTTCATCAGTTATGTCTATCAGCCTGAGTTTGCTCTGCTGCCAGTCCAATAGACAATAGTGCTTTTTCCTTAGGCCAAAGACCACCTGGAATACGGAGATGCTTGGCTCCAACAAGGCACTCAGAGGTGCTTGGTCAGCCCAGTTTTAAAAATGGATGGAGCTATACCACCATTCCATCACACGTCTTAATGGTATGGTTCTTAATTAAGCACAGGGACAGCCTTGCCTCTATCTTACCTTTCAGAAGTGGAGGTCTGAAGGTTTGTTTTGTACTACATATTGCCGTACCCAACTGTGCCATTATAAAAATCTTATGAACATGTAAATACCTATTTGCTGAATTAGCTCACTGTAACTCTCTTTAATTTCAGTGTGTTCTGTTAATGAAAGTTGCATTGATATTATTGCAGCATTCAGACGTCAAGTTAAATTTACATTTTTTGTCATTTGTATAGTGCTTGTTGGAGAGAGGGGAGTGAGGCTACATTTATATGATGTGATTTAAAGTGACCATGAACCCATAAGAATTTGCAACCTTTGGCATATGACGTTTGAGAAGTGCCAGATTTCTGCTGTGGCCAGAGCGCTGTTCAATTTAAAGAATGGAAGGTAGTCATCGTCATTCCTATTTTCACATAAAGGGTCATCTTCAGTAAGACATACACAGAAACTATTGTAATCTTGCTGTGTGTTGTGTTACCATTTGTTTTTGAATTTGGGAGTAGCCATTCATGTCAGGCACATTGCAAGGTTAGGTAAGGTTTTAAATAATCTGAAATTCAAGCTGCAAGGACTGTGGTAACAAACATATCAAGGAGCATGTTGTTACAGAAGCAGTGTCCAAGAAAACTAAAAATATTTGTTTCCAACAGGGACAAGGTTATGACACTGCGCCGAGTTCTGTTACCACATGAATCTTGACAGTATGAAAGTCAGAAGTAATTAATAAAATTACAGATAAAGGGTATCTCTGAAATAAACGTTACGGTCTGTTTATTGATCTCCAGTAAAGGCCACCACAGTATCTGACTCCATGCATGCTGATTTTGACTACATATTGACAAATACGTCTAGTCACTTCTGTGTTCATACGCAATCAGTTCAGCAAGTCAGTGTGATGCATTTGTGCAGAATGGTATTTACTTCATTTGGATACTGTGCTGCAATGTACTCTGTTTTGAGCATGTTGGCTTTTCTACAGGGAATAAGCTGATTGTGGTCCTTTATGCACAGAACATATATTTACATACATGGCTAACCTGTTTTTCTTCAAATGTGACATACAGTTGTGTGCATGCACATGTGTTTTTGTCTGTTACGGAGGATTCAGAGAAAATGGCTATAGAAACATGAATGGCTTGAAACTTTTATGGAAATGATGGTCTTGTCACTGCATCTTGAAATTGTGTGGAAGATTTACAGACCTGTAAGGACCTTGAAGATGATCTCCAGAATAAGGGGTACTCTGTACAGGTTCTAGAAAAGTTATTTAAGCAGGTTTTGGGGTTCAAGCTGTAATTTTGAAGGGCAGTTGGTTTCTTCTACACAGCTCTGCATCCATTCTTGCATGATAGTGAAGTGCTTCCTGGTGAACCATGACATGGTGGAGATTAGCCACCTACATTTCTTCCCTGGCCTTCCACCAGCACACTTTTTCTATTCATTTTCCTTCCAGTGGCAGGACATTTGAAACAAACTTACGTGCCTCTCATACTAACGAACTCACATTTTCCTGTACTGTTTCCTGGGATGTGGTGTCAGAAAACAGTAGTATTCACATTTGTCACTGTAAGTACCAGTGGCATACCCAGGAATTTTGTTCGGTGGGGTCCAACAAATTCAGTTGAGGACAGAGAGAATGGGGATCTGGGGGTGGTAGCCCCCTAGTCAGGGGTTCTGGAGACAGCTGTAATTTGGTACAAAAAGTTTCATTTCATATAGTAAAATTTTCTTAATTTTTGGTACTTTAAGACTTTATGAGGACAACCAATTTATTTGTGATTGCTAATGTAAAACAATTTCGAACCGGCGGTAGTTTTAGAATTTTACTGCCTTTTTTGCGAACATCTTGGGGTGTTGGCGGCCTAAATTCAACAATTTTTAACAGTTTTCACAATCGGGTTAAGTTTGGCGCGATTTTGGAGGGCCTTCGGAATTTCGGGGGGGGGGGGGGGGAGGGAAGAGCCCA